>JAEEGK010004133.1_pt1 | contig 35765 bp, 15 predicted proteins | sample 8958771 | NCBI WGS metagenome assembly JAEEGK01 (sample SAMN16246547, study PRJNA631951) | gut metagenome | biome: gut microbiome; feature: rumen; material: SC-attached | host: Bos | place: Iran: Karaj | collected 2018-10 | reverse complement strand
TTAATATGATAGAAAGGAGTATATTATTTATATATTTTCAGTTTAATTCTAAAGAAGCACATGAATTAGGAAAATAAAAAACAATTAATAAAAATATTACTTCTATTATAATTTAAATATTAATAATAAATTAAAAATTTTTAAACTTATTAAAGTAATACTATCCAATTCATAGAATAAGATGAATTTATTATAAATATAAAAACAAAAAATAAATATATCCCAGAAAAAAAGTAGTTCCCTTCAATTAGAAAATTTATATACATCAGGAAAGAATAAAATTCAATATCTTCAATTCATAATTTAAGTTTAAATCAAAGTCAATGTTAAGATAATTCAAATAAAGTAATGACAATAATTATTTTTTGTTAACAATCTTAGAAAATATTACCTTTAATACTCAATTAAATATTACTTATATAAAATTAAATAAAACAAATGATGTAATAAAGGAGAAGAAGATTCTTTTTATTCAATGAGTGTTGTTTCTGCAGTTAATCCTTATAAAAGTCAAACTTATTGTATTTTATTTGATTTATTATTTCTTTTCTTTATTCATTATATTGTTTAGTTTTTTTTTCATTTTTAAGTCTAATTCTCTTATTTTAAAGTTATAAGTTCTTTTAAATTTAATGGCATTATTCCTTGTTTTTTCAAATAAATTTGAAACAAAATAATTAAAAAAAATAGATTTAAGTATGTAATACAAATATCAATTTGAAATTTCTATTTTAAAATTTTTAAAATAAAAATATCTTCTAATTATTTTATTATAAGATTTTTATATAATCAATAAAATATAAAATTATTCTTTAATTAATATAATTAATATGAATTCACGAGTATTAAACCCTCCAACAGTAAAATTAGATAAAAAAATAAAACCATTGACAATAAAAACAAATAACGACATATTATCCATTAAAAACATGACAAAACATAAAAGCCAAGAAGTATACATTCAAAAATCAACATCAAAAGAAAAAATAAAAAATAAACAATTAATATTAGAAAATAAAAAAAATTTAAATCAATTATCACCAAAAACAAATAAAAACAAACAAGCATTATCACCAAGAATATTATCTCCAAACATGGGAACAAAGACAAAAAGTGTTAAAAATTCAAACAATACAAAAAAAAATAATAACTCAAAGCATTCATTAGATAAAATAATGAGTGATGATGAAAGTTGTCAAGAAATAGAAAGTGAAGAAGAAAAGAGTAATAAATCAAATTATTCTTCAAGTAGTGAAATTATAGATGAAAGAGAATATGATGTTAGTTCTCCAATAACTGAAAAATTACAAAAATATAATGAAATTAAATTCGCAAATATTTCTGCAAATCCTTTTATGACTAATTCAAGTAAAGAACAATCAATTAATAAAGAAAACTCATCTATTTCAATTGATAATTATAAAAATAATGAATATAATAATTTATATAATAAATTATTAAATTTAGCAAAGAAAGGTGATAGAGAACTTTTTTTAGAAAATTTAGAAAAAATATTAAATTTACCTAATAATTTAGGAGATATTAATTTCAGAGATGAAAATGGTTTTTCAGCTTTACATTATTCTTGTGATGAAGGAAATTTAAAAATAGTAGAAATATTATTAAAAGCAAATTGTAATTGTAATATAAGAACAAATGATAAAAAAACTCCTTTACATTTTACTGCTATAAGAGGATATTTTGATATAAGTAAATTATTAATTGAAAATGGAGCTGTTTTAAATGTTTATGATAATGAAAAAAATACTCCTTTACATTATTCAAGTATGAATGGTCATTATGAATTATTAAAATATTTTTTAGGAAAATTACCTCAAGCTGATACTCAGAATATTTATGGTAAAACTGCTTTGGATGTTGCTAAAAAAGAAGAAATTAAACTTTGTTTAAAAAAATATATTGAAAAAAAAGAAACTGTTTATCATAAAATTAAAATTCATAATACTACTGAAACTAATGTTAAAAATATGATGAGGAATTTTTCTCCTAAACAAGATAATAATAATAAAGTTGTTGTACAAAAAACTCAAAATACTATTAATATAAATATTCAAACTAATATTAATAATAGTAATAATAATAGTAATTATGATAAAATTATTAATACTGAAGGAAATGAAAATGTAAAATCAAATATGAAAAAAAGTAATACTAGTCAAGCTGCTTTTATTGTTAATTCAACTAATAAATTATTAAAACATTATACAACAAATAATTCAATAACAACAAAATCAAAATCAAAAACAAAAAAAAATTCAAATAATAATGTAAGAAACTGTAATAATAATAAATCTCATAATAATAATAAATCAAATAATCATAATCAATTATCAACAAGTACAAATAAAAAACCAAATACTGCAAATACAAATATAAGTAAAAAGAACAGTTTATCAAATTTTTCTTTACATTCTCAATTTTCAAATCGTAAAAAGACTTCAAATAAAATATTAAATTCTTCAGAAAAAAATATTCCAAATGGTAATTTGCATAAAACTAAAACTTTACAAAAATTTACAATAAATAATCCATTTATAAAAGGTTTAAAATCTCAAAAAACTTTATCAAATAAGAAGAATTCAATTCCAGGAAGTGAAAAGAAACAAAATATAACAAATAATTCAATTAATATAACAAGTACATCAATAGATACTTCAATATCTCGTTTAAATAAAACAGAAGATAATTCAAATATTAAAAATTTAAAATCAAATAATAAAAATTTAGAAGAAGAAAATTGTTTAGATTCAATTGAAGAAGAAAGAATAACTCCTTCATCTTTTGTTTGTTTAGCTTTATTAGGAAAAGGAAGCTTTGGTGAAGTTTATTTAGTTCAAAAAATAAATTCAGGATCTTATTTCGCTATGAAAGTATTATCTAAAGATAAAATAATGGGACAAAATTTATTGAAATATGCAATGGCAGAAAGAAATGTTTTATCTCTTTCAAATCATCCTTTTATTGTTAAATTAAATTTTGCTTTTCAAACATTATCTAAATTATTTCTTATATTAGATTATTGTCCAGGAGGAGATTTATCAAAGCATTTATATCATGAAAAAAGATTTATAGAACCAAGAGCAAAATTTTATATATGTGAAATATTATTAGCTTTAGAAGATTTACATAAAAGAGATATAATATTTAGAGATTTAAAACCAGATAATGTAGTACTTGATTCAGAAGGTCATTGTAAATTAACAGATTTTGGTTTAAGTAAAGAAGGAGTTTTTGATAGTCAATGTGCTAAAAGCTTTTGTGGATCAATTGCTTATTTAGCTCCTGAAATGTTAAAAAAACAAGGTCATGGAAAAGCAGTTGATTGGTATTTATTAGGTGTTTTATTTTATGAAATGTTAATTGGTATTCCTCCTTTTTTTACTGAGAAAAGAGAAGATATTTTTTATAATATTGAATATGGAGAATTACAAATACCTAAATTTATTAGTAAAGATGCTAGTAATTTATTAAGGGATTTATTACAAAAAGATCCTTCGAAAAGATTAGGTGGAGGAATAAAAGATAGTTTAGAAATTAAAGAACATTATTATTTTAAGGATGTTAATTGGGATGATGTTTATAATAAGAAAGTTATTCCTCCTAAAATGAAAAGATATTCTAAAGCTTTACAAACTTATAATAGACCTAGGTTATTTGCAAATGATGATAATTATGATGTTTATAATACTGAAGGTAATGCTTATAATAATAATCAACTTCCTGGATGGAGTTTTATTAATAATGATGAAATTTAAATTGTTTGAGAATTTTTTATTCGATATTTGAAATGTAATTTTTTTGTTCTATAAGAATATTTTTTAAATAGTTTATTTTAATTTTATATTTTAAATGTGAAATTTATATATTAATTGAATTATAGTTTTATTGAAAATTTTTATATTATTTTCAAAAAATTCGAAGTTCTAATAATTTCAAATATTTTTCAAACCTTCACAAAAAATTTTAAACCTGAGATTCTAATTTTCTATAGTTTATACATCCAAAACACTAAATATTTTTTATAATAATCTTGATATTTTCTCAAATTTATAAGTTTTATTGTTTTTCTGATGTCTTTTTCGATTCTGAAAAGAATATTTAGTTTAAATATTTAAAAATTTATAAGCAAATTCTTTAACTTAGCTTTTTGTTTTTAATAATTTCACTTCAATTACTATAATCAATCAACTATTATAAGATTTTAATTAATTTTCTTCTGTCATAACCTTTAATATTTTCTTTCCTTTTTTCAATATATATTTTTCATTACATTAAAACCTTGTTTTATATAATTACCAATTACATTATTAATAAATGTTATAAATCCTTAATCTCTATATAATCTATAATATATTCCTCCTAAATTTTATAGTTTATTATTATTATTATGAGCAAGTTATACCATCCTCTTATGTTTTATAGCAAATACTAATCTTACTATATATTCTTTTAGCATTTGTGGAAATTGTTTAGTTATGTTGTAAATCTTTTAATAATTTCATGTTTTTTATGTTACTATCATTTTTATTTATTTAATGTACTATTAATTATTATATATTTTTCATTTTATTTAATTTTTTTATTTTTATAACATTATTAAGAACTTATTTGAACCCATAAATTTACTTACTTGATTTATAATTATATGAAATAATATTTTTGTAGTTGTTTAGATAAAAATATTTTTATATATAGATAATGAAATTAAAACAATTAAAAGTGATGTGATGATAACTTTTTATAGTTTCAATGAAATTAAAAAGAGTTTTCCCTTTAAAACAATATAAAAAAATACTTTGACAAATAATTATGATTCAGATATTTATTAGATTAATAAAATCATAATTATGTTTATTCCTTTGATGATAATTTTAAAGTTCAAAAAATAGTATCATACATTTTTTAAAAAGTATTTGATATACTATTTTTATTTTCAAGTATTTATTATATGATAATGTGTCAAATTCATATTTTATTCTGATAATAAAAATAATATTTTAATCAAGTCAATATAAAACAATTTATATTATATAATATCATATCAATAAAACGATGAAATGAAAAAAGATTTCACTTTTTATTTTATAATAAATGAGGAAGAAATATATTTTATCCATATAATAATATGAAATATAATATTATGTAAATTTGATAATATCAATTGAAATATTATTTATCATTTTATTAAATTAAAATATTTAATTTAAAAATATAGGACAATAATATTATAGGAAAATGTCAATTTTAGAAGTTAGTAAGGAAATAATTAAAAATATAAATACATTAAAAGAAAAAAGAAAATCAATGAATAAAGAGAATGAAAAAAGTAATTTAAACATTACTTTAGAAAGTAAAAAATCCAAATACAAAAAAAATATAAAATTTAGAATAACATACTTAACAACTGTAATCCAATTCTTAGATTTAAACTCATTAATATCTTTATCTTTAGTAAATAAAGAATTTTATTATTTCCTTTCTTCAATATATGTATATAAATTTATAATCCAAATTCAAAGACATCAAAAAATAATGAAATATAATAATAAAAAAGATATAAAAAGTATAAAAAGTGATAATATTAATAAAACAACAAATTTAAATAAAAAAGGCGGTTATTCTTTTTTTTCTGCTTTAACTGGAGCTTTAAGTTATTTTACTCCTTCTACTGAATTGAATAATATTAAAACTGAAAAAAAACCTGATTTAAATGAAATTAATAATAAAATTGATTTACATTTAAATATATTAAAAGATAAAATTAAACAATTAAATTTAAGTAAACAAATTATTGAAAATAGAAAAAACATTGATGAATTAATTAATGAAAGATTTAGTTTAAAAGAACAAATTAAATTTAATAATAGAAATAATATTATTCAAGAAAAAGAATATGAAAAAATAAAAAGAGAAAAATATGAAAATGAATATAAAAATACTCTAAATGAATTAAATACTTTAAAAAATAATTTTTCTAAATTAAAAAAAGAATATGAATTAAATAAAAAAGAATATATTGAAAATGAATCAAATTTAAATAAAATAGGAGAATATATTAATAAAAATTTAAATTGAAATTATCTATTTAAATTACTTTTAAGTTATTTAAAAAAAAAATAAAAAAAAAAAAATGAAAAAAAAAAAAAATTGATAAATTTCCTTAATTATTCTCAAATAATCAATCTTAATATTGTGATTTAACTTTCCCAGTTCCTCCTAAAACAAAAGTTTTACATCTTTTAATTCTATATAAACTTTTTCTTTTACAAACAGTACATTCTAATCTAAGGACAATTTTTTTTGTAGTTTTAGCTTTCTTTCTAAAAATTGGTTTTTTTTGTCCTCCAAAACCTTTTTGTTTAGTATCATATCTTCTTTTTCCTTGTGCTTTAGTTGATTCTTTTCCTTTTTTATATTGAGTTACTTTATGATTTGTATGTTTTTTACAAACAAATTTGCAAAAAGTTCTTTTTGTTTTTGGCATATTCACCATTTCTTTTTTTAAATGATATGATTTATTAATTATTTATTTTATTTTTTTTTAAATAAAAATAAATTGTTTTTCAAATTAAGAAGAATATTAATTTTATTTAAAATTTATAAAACATGGAAATAACATTAGAAAATTAAATTTAAAATTTATATACATAAGTATTTTATGGAATAAATTAATTTTACTAAATTAGATAGAATTAACTTAAATTGCTTTAATATATAAATAAAATGAATATTTTAAATAGAAGAAATTTATAATTTTATATTTTTCCTTTTTTCTAAAATCAATCTTTTTTTAAAAGAGAAAAAAATAATAGCAAATAAAGTAAATGTAAATAATGCAAAGGATTTATTGAGTAAAAGTATAAAATGATTACAAAAGAATTATGAAGGAATAAATGATTGGGAAATTTTATTTGAAGATTGAATATCAATGTATGAGAAATTTCAAGATGAAGGTAGATAGTATTTCAATAATTAGAGAAGGATCTTCTCAAAAACCAGGAATTTATTATAATGAACAAAATTCTTATCAAAATTTATTAATTGAAAAAGCTTATAGTATTTATATTACTGAAAAAGAACATATTACAGTAATTTCAGGGGAACGAAAACCAATTGATTTTTATGATAAATGTCAAGATTATTATATTTATTTGTATTCTGAATATGGAAAGGTGTTATTAGTGGAAGAAATTTTGAAGGAAATATGAATAATGAACATAATAGTATTGTTTATAGTTCTAATAGAGAATGTATATTAACTTTTGAATCTTATAATAATTTCAATTTTATAATTTATTATTGTATACAAAAAAAGCAATGTTTTTATAATGTTTATGAAAATGTCTGAAAATATAAATATTTTTTTAAAAGTAGTATTATTTTCTTTTATAAATTCATTAAAATCCTTCTCAGTTTATAATTCTAATATTTGGGTTTAATTATATAAAACATTAATGAAATTGTTTTTTAATATCTTAGAATATTCAGAAATTATGAATAAAAATTTATTTTTATAATTAATAAAATTTGAAGAAAAAATCTTCTCAATTTTTTATAGTTAATATATAAAATATTGCTAATATTACCAATGATAATGAATATAATAAAAAATAAAGTGATACCTAAATAGACACACCTCATAACTGAAAATTCAGAACTTTTTCTAAATCTTCTAAAGTATAATTAAATATATATTGCTAAATAAAACAATTAATTAAATAAAATATATAATTTATGCTTTTAAAAAATATAAATTTAATGTTAAACAAAATTACATTTTTATTATTTGTTTTATTTTTTTCTTTCTCAGAATGTGAAGAAATATATTTTGTTAACTTGAAAATAAATGAAACCTTAGAACTTAGTTCATTTTTAAGTTATATTTATTTTATTCCAGAAGCATATAATGAATTTATACAAATAAAAATAAAAAATATTAATTTTAATAATCTGGAGATTTATAGTAGATATTATGATACAGATAATATAACATATATGAAAAATAATTTACCTACTATTCATGAAAAAAATGACACTAAATATAGTATGAATTCCAATCATGAACATATAATTATAAATTACTCAAAAAACTTAAATATTAAATTAATTTGTTTTAGGTTGATTACTGATGACCTAAACACAAATACAAATATAGAAGTAAAAAGAGGAAGATTGTTTGAAATTATGGAAAATAAAGAATTAGAACTTTCAAATGTTTTCTTAAATGTTTATTACACTGATAGAATTAAACTGAAGAAATCAAATGATTATCTTGCATTTTATTCAAAAAATATTTCTTTTTCATATATTGAAACTACATCTGATTTATATTCTTTTACTAAATATGAAAATAATCTCTTTATTATAACTCCTGAATATAATAATCAATTAAATAATGAGATTATTAATGAAGCATTTATAATAATAGAAGATAAAGATGAAATACATTTAAGTATAAAATTGTTTGAACATGAAAAATATAAAATATTTTCATGGAAAGAAACTCCTATTTCTTTTGATTTAGTAAAAAAAGATTGTGATAAAACAATAATAGGTATTGAATATAATGAAAATAATAGAAATGCAGGTATTGATTATTTAAAAGCTTATGGAGATGTAAATATGTTTATATCATATGATATAGGAAAATCTTTAACAATTGATGAATTAATAGATTCAAGTAAAACAAATATTTTTGATAACGTAATAACAAACAAAGATACTAATTTTTATACTTTTAATTGTACAATGGATTCATTTTTAACTATTAATTATATTTATTCATCCACTGAAATAAATATTGATTCTTTACCTGGAAAAGTAATATTTATAGAAAAGGGTATTACTAAAAATATTACATTAAAAATCCATATTGAAGATGAATTTAATATTGTAATATATATAAAAAATGTAGATAATATACAAGCAGGAGATGTATTCGTTAAATCTGAATCACAATTTTTTTCATTGAATAATAAAAAAATAATTCTTCTTCATAAAGCAGGAGAAAATTATTTTCAAATAATGAATTTAAAATATGATTTAATTTTTAATATAACTTTAGAGATTGATATGAAATTTGAACATATATATAAAGAACCATTCGCCGATTCTATTTTACCAAATAAAGATATTTTAATTCAACCTGAATCAAATATTTCTTTTCCAGGTTATAATAAATTATATCATAATACATATGCCAACGGAAATAGTAATATTTTTGGAATTTATATAAGAAAAGATTTTTTAAGACATTATATTACAAATTCAGGAAGAAATGAAGTATCATTAAATCTAGATAATGATATAATAATAAATCATAATAAATTATATCCCAACGAACCCCTTTATATATATTATTATTTTGGAACATCAAGTTATAATTTTTCAATTGATTATTATTATACTGGGTTAATTGATTTACAACAAGGGAAAATATTTCATGCTAATAATTCAAAAATAAAAGAAAATAGATTTTATATTACTCCAATTGAAGAAAATATTAATATGATGTCCTTTCAAATATTTTCTTGTCAAGAAGAACTTACAAGTTTAAATATTATATTAGATAAGGAATATTCTTTTCGTATATATAGTCATGAAAGTTATACTCATTTATTAGATTATAATTCAACAAATGTTAAAGGAGAAGGTAATTTTGAGGGCAATATAATAATTTATTATAATTTATATTCATGTCTAGATAAATGCAATCAAATAAAGGAAAATAAATATAATTTTAAATTATCAAATTCTTCTTATAATGCATTTGAAAAAAAACTTATTTTACAATTATATCCATTTATAATTAATGATACTGTTAAATATGAAATATTTTATTCTAAAAATGGAACTTCCCTTTCAAATTTAACCAAATGTGAAGCTTTCCAATTATTAGAAAACTATAATAAATCTAATAATAATCAAAATATTAAAAATCTAGAAATTGAAAATTTTTCTAAAGATAATACATCTTTTATGATTGATATAGATTACTCTCAGGATGAATGGGAAGATCCACTAATAATGTATGATATATTGATTTTTGCAAAACAAGTAAATTATCAAAAAAGAATAGATATTATTTTTGGAGATGCTAATTTATTAGTTAAATATGATATTGATTTAGAAAAACCTATTGAAGTAAGTTTAGAACCAAATTCAGAATTGGTTTTTTTATATGATGAAAATAGGGAATTTGGTGGTGAATCTTATTATTATATATATTTTGATCAAAATATTCAATTAGATGAAATTGATTTCATATGTACATCTACTTTAAAAGACTCAAGGGAAGATTATCCTAACCTTAATAATAATTATTGTACAATTATAAGAGAACCTGATTCTTTGAATTCTTTTATTTTATATAGACCTTCTCAATATTATTTCTATCCATATGCTACCATTACTATTAAAAAAAAAATAAAATTTACAAACAAAATCAATTTTACATTTATTAAGAAGAATCATATAAATAATAATTTTATATATGGAATAAATAATATAACTGTGAAAAATTATTTTCCTATAATATATAATGTATATACTTCCTCTTTTTTTCAATTATTCAGAAGAATAAATGAATCTTTAAACATATTCTATTTGAATGAAAATTTTAAAAATATCAATATAAACTCAAAATTTAATAAAAGAAAATCATTAATTATTAATAATGAAAAGGAATATGTGACAATAATAATTCCATTGAAAAACTATAAAATAGATGATATATTATATTTTGAAATTTATTATACTAATAATATATGTAATAAATCTTCTAGTCTCTCTTTAATCAACCAAGAATATATTTACTTAAAGTCATTGTCTAAAACAATATCCCAATTAAATTATTATGGGAATGATATATATAAAAAAAAAGTTATACACTTAAAAAATATTTATTATGAAAATGAAAAAGTTAAATATTATATTATTAATGAAGATAATATAGAAAAAGATAAAAGTATAAGTACTCAATGTTTCTCAAACCAAGATAGATATTTATTAAATGAAAAATATATAAAATCAAATAATGATTATGATTTGATGTATACACTAGAACCAAGAATTAGTATAGATATACTTGAATTTTATTTTGAAGTAAATAATTATTATTTAGAACTAAGAAAAGAATATAGATTTTATATTCCAAAAAATAATTCATCTAAATTTTTCTTTCCCAAAAATGAAGGAAATTTTAAAATAGAAATTAAAAAATTTTCAAAATCAAATATAATAATTTATATTGAAAATTCAACTTATTCAATGGTAGAGGAACAAAAAAAAATTAAAATTGAGTATCAAAACGAAGAAAGCATGATTATTGAAAATAAAAATTTAAATGAAGATAGTTATATACTAATTTTGCTTTATCCTCTGGAAAAAGATATTATTCAATTAATTGAATGGAATTCGAATCAAGTATTAAAAAAAAAAGAATATGGATTAGTTAAACTAGATAAAAATTACAATGTTTTATCAATTTTATCATATAAAACAAGTTCCATTTATTCTAACTATTTATTCATAGAATATGATTCAGAGAAAAAATTTATTCCAGATATTAAATTCCTTAAAGCTTTTGATTCTCCATCATTTTATTTAAAAAATATAAATTATAATAATTTAGTGTCAGACGAAAATTATTATCTATTATTTAATTTATCTTCTACTAAAGAAGAAACTCTAATTCAAATAATTGTATATGACGAAATATATAATTTTGATAATAATATAATTAAAACTAAGGAAAATAATTTACAATTATTTAAATTTACAACAACTACTCCAATAACTTTACAAATAATTCCTTGTGAAAATTCATCTGTTAATTTAACTATATTTAATAATATTATTAGATATGAAAATAATATTTCACAAAATTCATTTTATTCTATTAAGTCAGATTATATTAATATTTATGGGAAGTGTTATTTAATGAGTACAAATTCTATTAATTTCAATGAAAATTATCCTTCTAGTATAAATATAACTAATTTTAATACAACTCATATTAAAATATATTTTTTATCGATTGATTCTTCACATTCATATGGTTATAGAATAATACAATTTAATTCAAATTCAAATTTATTTAAAGATAAATGTCTTGCATATGATATTATTAATCAATCAGATTATAATGAATATAAATCTTTATATTATATTGAAAGTAGTAATCAAAGTTTTGAAATATTTTTAAATAAAAAAAATTTAACAAAAGAATATTATTATTTTAATATAATTGGTATTAATTTGAAAGATTTTTTAATCTTCTATAAACCTGTGTTTTTCGAATATAATTATGATAAAGAAGAAAATCCAAATGGAAGAAATAATGTATTAAGTTTAACATTAGGAATAATTATAATTTTAATTTTAATAATATTAATGATTGCATTCTTTTTATATAAAAAATATAAATTGAATAAAGAAAAGAATTTAATAAATAAAGTTGGTGACATGAAATCTATTGAAACTGAACTAGTTTAAAAAAATTAAAAAAATATTTTAATCTAATATTTTTAACTTTTTTTCACACAAGAAATTATATATATTAAAGCATAAAATAAATAAAATAAATGCTGATATATATAAATACATTAAATGAAAAAAGAAAATCAATCAATAAAGAGAACGAAAAAAATAATTTAAACATTACTTTAGAAAGTAAAAAATCCAAATACAAAAAAAATAGAAAATTTAGAATAACATACTTAACAACTGTAATCCAATTCTTAGATTTAAATTCATTTATATCTTTATCATTAGTAAATAAAGAATTTTATTATTTTCTTTCTTCAATATATGCATATAAATTTATAATCCAAATTCAAAGACATCAAAAAATAATGAAATATAATAATAAAAAAGATATAAAAAGTATAAAAATTGATAATATTAATAAAACAACAAATTTAAATAAAAAAGGCGGTTATTCTTTTTTTTCTGCTTTAACTGGAGCTTTAAGTTATTTTACTCCTTCTACTGAATTAAATAATATTAAAACTGAAAAAAAAATTCAATTAAATAAATCAAAAGGAGTGAAATATTTATTTGAAGTAATAACAAAAAATAAAAAGATAATAGTAGGATATAATTGTATATTAGATATATTATTATGTATATCTCAATTTGATGACTCAGTTCCAAATTCTTATCAAGATTTTAAAAAATTAAATTTATATTTTAATGATATTTAAGATACAAAATTTATTTATAATAGTAAAAGTAATGAAAATAGAAATAAATCATTTTTAGAATCTTTATATAAAAAATTATACTATTTATATAGTAAAAATATTGATATTTCAATTCCAGAAAATGATGGTTTTAAAAATTATTTAAAAAATAATAACAATGATTTAAATGATAAAATATTTTATCATCAGGGTGATTATGATTATTTTTGTTACTGGATGTGCTTTTATTTATTTATTTAATATGATTGGAGAAAGAAATAGAAAATATAATTATAAAATTCATATGATGAAAACTTTTTATAAATGCTCTTTGATTTAAATGGTTCAGAAGAATGAATGTTCTAATACAATTCCTTATTGTATAAAATCTAAAAATAAATCTTGTGATTTTCCTTATCATCAATATATATTTTTTCATATTCAATATATGAATAGTTGATTCTTTTAATTTTATAGAAAATTTTTAATAAATTAAATAACAATAATATTACTTTATTTATTATGATTTTATTCTAATGGTTGTAACTCACTTTCATCATTTATAATTTCTTCATTTTTTTTATCATCCAAAGTCCCAATAAATTTCATTAATCTTATTAAAAAAATACTTAAGCTTAAAGAACCCACAACAATAAATCCCCAAATGTAATTTGGCATATATGAAAACACATTACAAGGATATAAGTAACTTCTATCATTTACCATAACTTTATAAATTTTAAAATTAATTTCACTTTCATTTAAAGGTTTATGTAAATTATTGTCTAAAAAAATATTATGTCTATTCACTAAATAAAATAAAAATCCAGTAGTACCATTAAAAGTTAAAGAAGAAGGAAATTCTTTATCATAGTCTTTATATAATTTTTTATTTTGTCCAATGCTTCTTATAGTATTAAAACTTAATAATCTTTCATGGAAATGAACTAAAATAGAATTATCTTCAATTGCAGTATAATATAAAAGTCCTCTTGCAGAACTTATCATTTCAAATCCACTAACTTTTTTATTATATTCTACAATATCTGAAAACTTCATAATTGCTCTTTCATCTTTTAATTTATATGCAAAAATTGAATATAATTTATCACTTCTTATTGGATAATAATATAAAAAGTTTTTATCACATGTTAATGCTATTCCATATAAACCTATTTTATCTATTTTATTTGAAAATGCATTTTCATTTTCATAATGATTTATTGGTCTTAAGGAAGGATCTTTTTGTAAATTTTTAAAAGATAATCCTGATTCTAATTTAACTGTTATTATATTACTTTTAGTTTTAGTATAATTACTTTCTTTATCTTTTTCATCAAAAGAATTTTGAAAAATTTTACCTGTATCAGTAATAAAAGCGTAATTATCTTTTAAATCTAATAATATATTTGATAAATAAGATTCATGCTTTGAATGAATAGTACTTAAAGTTAAATTATATTTTTTAAGAAAATTACCATTAACATCATACACTAAAATTTCATGTATTTGTTTTTTATGATTAAGCATCCATACATTACCATCTAAATCAATTTCAAAACCAACAATTGAATGAATTGGACCATATAAATAATTATTTTCTTTTTCATTTGGCCAAGGATATAATATGTTATTTTCTAAAACATTCATTGTCCCTGGAATTGAAGAAGACACAGACACATCAAATATATGCCTTGGTACACTTATAAAAATTTTACCATATTTATTTATTCTTATTGTGTTTGGAAAAGCAAAATATTTTCCCTTTTGATTATATCTTTTTAATAAATCTGGATTTTCTGAATGGAAGTTTAGGAGATTTGTTTCAAAAACTAATTCTGGATTTGTTTGATTATCTGGGTATTTTGCTTTTATTACTTTGATAAGATAAATTATTAAAAATATTAATATATTTACCATTGTAAGTTTAATTAAACTTTTAAAAAAATTTAACTTTCAATCACAAAAATAAATAAATAAAAAATAAATCATTTTTTGTTCAAAAAGTTTAATTAATAAAGAACTCATTAATTCATTAATAAAAAAATTAAGTATACCTTAATTTACCCATATGAAAATAGTTGTATTTACATTAGTAATGTAATTAATTGTTTTTATGGAAAACATTTATCTTATGGTAATATGTCATTTCTTGATAAGTTTTTAAAAGTTTTTTGAATTTTTTTTTGTAAAATTTTAACATATTTAAAGAAAAATAAAAATAATATATTTTATTTTTTTCTTTTATATAATAATATATATTAGTCTTCATCTAAATTATTATTTAAATTAACATTAATATTTTCATTAATATTATTATCAGAATTTTTATTCTTTATAGTATAATTATCAACATTTTGTTGTTTTAATTCAGCTTTTTCATTACTGTTATCATTATTATTCTCATTATTATCATTACCTTCATCTTTTAAATTTTGATTTTCAGTAATAAAGAAAGGATCATTATCATCTTTATTAATTTTTTTAATTTTTTTCTTCTTTTTTAATTTTAAATCTTCTTTTTCATTAGAAACTTTTTGAATATATTCATTTATTTTATTTTCATTTGGATTTTCCATTGTTCCAAAAGCAACCATTCTTCTTAATGTGTTTAATCTATTAGTTAATATTTTAATTTCTTGATCTTTTTCTTTTGATTTATTATTTAAAAAATCAATTTGATTTTGGCTTTCAATAATTTTTTTTTGATTATTTTTTTGTTTTTTCATTAAATCATTTAAATGATATTTTAATACTTTATTTTCAGATTCTAATTTTTTTTTCTTGTCTTCAATAGCATAATAATCTTCTTCTAATTTATCTAAATTTGAAAATAAATCATTTAATTCTTTTTTATTTTTAATTTCTAATTTTTTTCTTCTATTTTCAACATCTATAATTTTTTTAATTAATTCTTCTGCATCAGAACCGATAATTTCTTCTAAATTTTTTTTAAATTCTTCAGTTACAATAGAATTCTTCATTGAATTTTTTATTTTTGATTCAACTTCTTTTAAATTCATTTTTTTTAAAGGCTTTTTTTCAACAACGATAATATTATTATCTTTCTCTTCATCTTTTTTTTTCTTTTTTTTTATTCTACTATAAAAATCAAGTTCTTCTTCTTCTTCTTCTTCTTCATTTATCTCTTCTCCTAACATTAAAGCTTGTAATTTTTTTAATTTTTTTTTATATTGTTTATTTAAATTTTTATTATTATCTTTAGATTCTTTAATCTCTTTTTTTAATTCTTCTTTTGAATTTTCAAAATCTTTTTGTTCTTGAATACAAATTTCATGTTCCTTTAAATCATTATCTAATATTTTAATTTCATCTTGTAAATTTTTTATAATTATTTTTTTTTCATTAGAATTATCTTTTAATTCTACTTTTTTATTATAATCACCTGTTCTTTCTAATTGTTCTTTCATTGTTTCATTTTCTTTTCTTAGATCTTCTAATTCTTCTAATTTACTTTTTGTATTAGTTTTATTTTCTTTATTTTCTTTTTTTTCTTTTAATGGATTATTTATATTTCTATTTAGTTTATATGTATTTGATAATTGATTTTGTAATTGTTCAATTGCTTCTTTTTGTCTTTCATTTGTTAATTTTAATTTTTTGAATTTAACTTCTGTTTCATTATATTTTTTTTTTAATTTCGATATTTTTTCTTCATCTTCAGGTTTTCTTTGGATAGACTCATTTATTTTTTTTTCAACTTCTAATTCACTTTCTAAATGTTCAATTTGAGCTCTGTATTGGTTTTCTTTTTCAGCTATTGATTCTAATGTTTCTTCCATTTCATTATCTTCATTTTGATTATTCATTTTTTCTATTTCTTCTTCAGAATTTTCAGTTTTCATTTTTAATTTTATTTTTTTTAATATTTTGCTCTACATATTTTATACATTAAAGAATAATAAATGAATAAAAGAACATTTTTATAATTTAAAAAAAAATAACCAATTATACTAATATTCTATAACAAACTTTCCAATAACCTTAAAAAAAATTTTAATTATTTCAATTTACAATAAAAAGAAAAAAAACAATTAAAAACCACTGAAACATTTTAAAAAAAATAATAATATCATTAATAATTCTTCTACATTAATCCATCTTTTTTATATCTTAGAAAGAAATTTAAATTCCATCTTTCTTAATTCAATTCACTGATATCTTCATCTATAGCTCTGACTCTGTCTTTTATTGATTCATCTTCTTCACTTTTTTAAATTTTATTAATATATATTCTTTACTTATTTATTATTTTTTCATCCTAATATTGTTAGAAAATCAAAAATGTTTGACATTTTAAATTTTAGGAATGAATATTATTTAAACATATTGTTACTAAAAATGTGGAATTTATATTTTGATTGTTATTTGTTACTCTTTTCTCTTTTGAAATGCAGTATTTCTTTGCTATTTCTATGAACTTTTTTATTTTTGATTTCAATATAATTTAAAATCACAAAAAATAAAAAAAAATAAATATTTCATTAATATATAATAAAAATTAAAACAAATAATTAAAAATATTAAAATAATAAAACTATAAAATATAATTAGCATTTCATCCAAATTTTAATAGTTCTATCCATACTAGCAGTAGCAATATTTAAATTATTTAAAGGTACAATTCCAACAACTGGTTTCTGATGTCCAATTAACAAAGCTCTTTCTTTAGTTCCAATTTCCCAAACTCTTCCTTTACAATCACAGCTTGCGATTATTAAATATTTTTCTCTATCCATAATATTAAAATCATAAACAGCTGAACTTGAAAATTGAACACTTCTGATTTTTTTTAAAACAGACATATTAATAAAATAAATATTACCATCTTCACAAGAAACTAATAATCTATTTCTTGAATATTTAAATGTATCCACTTCACAATTAATTGAATTTATTGTTTTAATACAATTAAAATTTTTTTCTTCATCCCAAATTCTTATTGTTTTATCATCACTTCCAGAACATAAATATTTTAATTTTTCAATATATAAAACCGAAACCACACTTTTTAAATGGCCTTGTAAATTTTTTGTCGGATAAAATATTCCTTCATTATCCTTTTCCCATATTATTATACTTCTATCATCACTTCCACTAAATATTATTTTTTCATTTGAGTTTTTAAAAGAACATGTTAAAACACTTTTATCATGTTTAATTAATGTTTGAATACACTTTAAACTATTTAAATCCCATAATTTCAATGTTTTATCTGATGAACATGAACATAATAAATTTAATGATTTGAATTCATTTATATATAATATTGAATTTTGATGTCCTTGTAATGTAGCATTTAAAGAAAATGAATTATTACCTTTATTTACAGACCATTTTTTAATTGTTTTATCTAAAGAAGATGAAACTAATTCATTTGTTTTTTCTAAATATATTAAACATGTGATATCTAAATCATGAGCATCTATAGTTTGAATGCATTTATATTTTAAATTATATGATGATGGAGAATTTATTATTGAAGAGCCATTAAAGGGAGGTTCTGTTTCATATTCAAATGGATTATCATAATTATAGTTTGGATTTGATATTTTATTGTTTGAGTTTCTAAAATTCTTTTGACTTAATGCATTATTATTTCTATTATTTCTATTTAAATTATTATTTGCATTCATTTTATTTTTATAATTATTCTTGTTGTATGGGGAAAACTCATTGTCGTAATCATTGTTATAATTATCTTTGTCATTATAATCATCAAAACCATTACCACCATTATTTCTTCTTCTATTATTATTGTTATTAGGATCATCATTATAATTGTTATTTCTTCTTCTATTATTATTATTATAAGGATCATCATCATAATTATTATTTCTTCTTCTATTATTATAAGGATCATCGTCATAATTGTTATTTCTTCTTCTATTATTATAAGGATCATCGTCATAATTGTTATTTCTTCTTCTATTATTATTATTATAAGGGTCATCATCATAATTGTTATTATTTCTTCTTTTATAATTATTATTATATGGGTCATCGTCATCATAATCATCATAATCATTATTATATCTTCTATTATTACCATAAGGATCATCATCATAATTATTATTTCTTCTTCTATTATTATTGTAATAAGGATCATCATCATAATTATTATTTCTTCTTCTATTATTATTATTATAAGGGTCATCGTCATCATAATCATCAAAATCATTATAACCTCTATTTTTTCTTTTAGGATTTTCAGTTCCTAAATATTTATATTCAGGATCATCATCATCATCATAATAATTATCCTTTTTTTTATTATTTCTTCTTCCATAATCATAATCATCATCATCATCATCATCATCATTATTTCTTCTATATCCCGGATTATTATTTCTGTTTTTGTTTTTTTTATTATAATTATTATAATCATCATTATTATTGTTTTTATTACCTTGATTATTTTTTTTCTTTTTATTATTCTTATCTGCATTTTTATCCTTTTTCATATAATAAAGATCAGGTTCATCTCCACTTCCTAATTCTCCTGTTTTAAATAGAGTACCCACTCTTTCATCTAAAGGTAATCTTGGGATATTTGCACCAGTTCCCATTTTACTATTATTTAAAATAATTATAATGATTATGTCATTAAAATTAATAATATAAAATATTTTAAAAATAAATAAAATGTCATATGGGATTGATCCTGAAACTGGTTTTGAAATTGAATATATTACTGAATTAGAAGAAGAACCAGTTAAAAGTTCTTCTTTTATAAATGATACTAAATTAGAATACACTGAAAAAATTGATAAAGATAAAAAAAAGAAATATATTTATCAGTTAGTTAATGTTAATGTTTTAGAATCTGAAAAATATAAAAGTATCTATCATGATATATTAAAATTAATTTTAAATAATAATAAATTATCAACTATTACTTTAAAAGGTTATAATAAATTAGAAATTTTAAATGCTTCAAATAATCATATTAGTCAAGTTAATTTATGTTTACCTGCTTTAAGAGAATTAAATTTAAGTAGAAATTATATTAAAAAAATCTTTGAATTACTTAATTTACCAAATTTAAGAAAATTATATTTAAGTCAAAATTCAATAACTGATATATCATTTGATTCATTTAGAAGTGTAAAAAAAACATTATCATATATAGATTTAAGTGAAAATTTAATTGATTTTAATGAAGTTAAAGAATTTTTTTCTTTTTGTGAAAATTTTGGTCCTTATATGAAAGAATTAACAACTTTGAATTTCACAGGAAATCCATTTACAATAAAAAAAAAATATAAAGATACATATCAATCATATATCGTATATACATTTCCCAAATTACAAATTTTAAATGGAAGAATGACATCTAATATAGTTAAAAAAAGTGTAGATAAAAATCCTAATTATTCTTCTCAATTAAAATCACTTAAAGAAAGAATGATGAATTTAGAAGTATCTGAAAACGTAATAATATATAATAATAATAATTTATCATATAAAAAAAATGAACAAGTAACATTAAAAGAAATAAATGATGAATTATTAAAAATAAATCAATTAGGAAGATTAAATGATAGATCTTTTGAAAAGTTATCAGATATGATTGAAATTTATATTAATAATATGAATATTGTATCAGATAATAATGATGATACTGAATTAGATGATTTTGAAATATTTTTAGATTATATTGAAAAAATAATAGATGGTGTTTCGGGTTATGAAAAAAGATTATATTCTGCAATTGGTAATTTTGCAACTATTAAATATGGTAAATTTGCTTCTAGAGCTTTAAGTTGTTTAAAACAAAGAATTACTAATCAAAATGCTAATGATTTAATTGAGGTTATTACTAATATATCTATTTTTTTAAAACAAACTAATGAAGAAAATATTCCATGTTCCGTTATTGATTCTTTACAAGTTTTTATTGATGAACCTCAATTATTAAATTTAATGAAAATTATTTTGAGAAGAATAATGGATATTGGTTTAAAAATTGGAAATCATATTAATTATAGAGTTACTCCAGGGAGAAAAGGAGAAACTAATATTGATGTAATTTATTTAAATTTATTTAATTCTGTTATTGGTTTTGTTACTAAATGTATTCAATTAGAAAGTAATTCTTTTTTAAATGATATTATTGAAAATGATGAATTTATTAATTTATGTAATAGTAATGTTAAGGAAATATTAATTGAAAATGATGATGATATTGTAGAAAATGAAAATGAATTAAATATATTAACAAATTTATTAGAAATGATAAGAATAATCTGTCGTTTACAAGCTTTAATTAATAAACAAATATTAAAAGAAAAATTATTGCAACAAGATATTGAGAAACAAAATAAAGAAAATGAAGAAAATGAAGAAAATGAAAAAAAAGAAGAAAATCAAGAAGCTTTACCTGAAAATTCAAATACGATAAATAATAAAAATAAACTGAAATCAAAAAAACAAAAGAATATATATGAAAACTTTAATATTAATTTAAGCCAAGGAGGAACTCGTGATAGAATAGAACAAAAATTAAATATATTACTTCAATCCGTTTTTAAAAATTCTAATCAAAAAGAAAGTGAAGAAATGTCATTAAGAAAGAAAATATATAATAAAAAAATGGAATGTAGATCATTAATGCAATGTTATGGAGCATTATTAGGAATAGCACAAGATGTTGTTAAATTTTTAGATAATAATTCTCTTTTAATGAAAATAATAGATATCTTAGGTCAAAATGAAATCATATGTCCAATAATATTTTCAGGAGCTTGTGATTGTACTTATTACACAATAGAAAATGAAAAAATAAATCAAGACCAAAGTAAATTTATGAAAATATGTGGAAAATTATATGATTTTAGATATTTAATTCCATTATTATTTACAAACACTAAAGAATTTAATAAAATATGTACAATAGCAGATCAATATGGTGAAAGAACTTTAGAAAGAGGAAAACCAATTGGTTTAAGATATATGGATTCTCCTATAATAAATTCATTATATATTAGTTTAATTGATTTAATGTCATTTTTTGGTGAAAATTCATTGGAAAATTCTCCTTTTTGTCCTATAGGAAAAATATGCAGTGACATCGCAAGTGAAATGAATAAATTAAATAGAGATAATGGTTTAGCTAATGCTTTATTTTTACCTAATGAAGATGTTAAATTAAGTGTAGTTAAATGTTATTATGGTGTTAAAGTAGAAGAATTAGAACCTGAAGAAATGTCTTCTATATATAGACAATTAGGTTACATCAGCACTATAGCTGGAAAGTTTCAAGTTATTATTGCTATTATTTTTCTTATTTTAAATAAATGGTTTTTGTATCATTTAGGAAAAAAAAATATTAAAAATATTGATTCTTGTAAAGAAGCTATTTTTATGGGAATTGATTTATTATCTAAAGTAGATTTCCAAAAAAATGCTATTGAGAAGGAAAATCAAAATAAAATTTTAATGAGTGGAATATTAATTGTTTTTTTAATTAATGTTAGTAATTTTAAAGAAACTAAAAATTACTTTTCAGATCCTAAAAATGCTAATCAAATAATGAAATTATTAGTTTCTGAAGAAGAAAGTGTAAATTATTATAAAATTGGAGTTCCATTAGAAATTGAAAAATGTCATTGTGGATGGGTGATAAATAATTTAATTCCAGGAATAAAATCAGGAAGATTAAATCCATATAATTATATTTCTTTAAGAATATTAATTCATTTAGGTGATATTTTAGAAAATAAAAAATATCCTTTTTATGAATTAAACTATAATAGAGATTGCTTAAATATAATGGAAGATGTCAAAAAAATGATAATTGAAAGAGAATGTGAAAGAATAGATAATTTAAATAAAAATTGGAGAAAAAGTAAAGAAGATAAAAAAAAGAGAGAAGCTAAATATTCAATTGAATTAACTTATGAAGAACTAAAAAATGAACAAAAAGCTTTTATTGAGAATTTCAGAGTTTTTTTAGGTTTTATTTTAGGTCAATGTTCTAAAAATCAAATAGCAGATCAAAATAGAATAGAAAATTTATTTTGTAAAGATATTGATAATATTAATTATTCTCTTAATCATTCACCTTATTCAATTGGAAATGATGGTAAAAAAGGTTCTTATGAAGATAATAATTTAAATAATGAAAATTCAGATAATGAAGATGAGGATAATGTTATAGAAAACAATGTTGATGTTTATGAATTATTTAAAAGTTATTTAAGAGAAGAAGATTATAATTCAGGAAATAAAAATAATTTATCTAATTATAATTATATTCAAAATGATTTAATGAATTATAGTGTTTATGATACTGATAATAAAATTATGGTTGTTAGAGATAAAAAAGAAGAAACACCTAATAATAGATATTTAAGAACTTTATTTGTTTCTGCTTTTTTTAGATGTATTTATGGAGTTTTAAAATATGGTTGTAATAAATCAATTAAACTTGAAATGATTAAAAGATTATATGAAGGAAATAATATTAAAATATTATGTCAATTAGCTGAAAGTACTAAATTTATTGATAAAAATATTGCCACTAAAATTTTAATAATAATGAGATATGTTTTAAGTCATACTAAAGACGATGATAATGATGAAGGATTAAGAAAAAAAAATAAAATTAAAAAGAATAATGATATGAGTAAAAGAGAAGATGATAATATTTATTTAAACATCATAGGTAAAATTTCATATATAATTAGAAAAGTAATTAAAATTCAGAAAAAAGAATTTAATATCGAAAATGATGATCATAAATTATTATTAAGTGAAATATGCAAATGTTCAAAAATTATTATAACAGAATTACAATCATTAAATTTTATTTCTGAAAAAATAAAAGAAACTACAATAAAAACAATGATTAATTACGAAATAATACAAGTGTTTATAGAAACAATAAAAGAATATATGAATAAACCATTTCAAATAAAAGGTGAAAATGAAAAGGAAAATAAATCAACAAAATTATTAAATAAAATGATAGAAACAATGGCTTTAATTTTAGGAGAATATATGAGTAGAGTTCATTCAAGAAAATATGATATTTTAGAAGCTTTTACTCTTGCATATACTTTTGAAAGATGTCATATGAGAAAAACATTTATAAAAGAAATAATAGAAGTTTCAAAAATGTCAAATTTAAAAGTATGTTTAAATAGAAGTGAAAAAAATATTAAATTTTTCGCTCCTTGTTTAGTTACTAAATGTAATTCAAAAAATACAGAAACAAGATTATTATTTATTAACGATAAATCAATTGGATTTTTTGAAATAAGTAATTTTGATAGAATTTTTAACATGGCAACATTTTCAAAAATAGATAATAGTGAAATATTAATAGATAATATAATACAAGTATTACAATTTGATTATCAAAATAGAGTAATTATTCAAACAAGAAATAATGATAATGAATATAGCTTTTTTTTCCATAAAATGAATGTAGGAAGAAATATGATTAAAACCTTAAGATCTTTAAATAAGAGAATAAAAATATATTATAATGTACCAATATTTACTCAAATGGATATTAAAAATTTACCTCCTTTAAAAGAAGAAGAAAATAAACAAAATGAAACACCTTCAGAAGAAAAATTAATAGATTATCAATCTAAAAATATAATAATAAGTTGTGGTTATGAATATAAAGGATTTTGTTGTGATTTTTTCCCTAGTTTATTTAGTAAAAGTGAACAATTACAAGATGCTAAAGTTATTGTTATTGGTAATGGACAGTTAAAAATATTTTTGGAAAAATTTGATGTTTGGGAAAATGTAAATGCTAATTTATTATTTGAACAATTAAATAGTAATAAAATTGACGGGAATAGAAATAGAAAAATTATGACTTTTGAAAATTATTTTGAAGAAATTGCTGATACTTGGAATTTAAGTGATTTTAGTGGAATTAAATTAGTTGATGCTGATTATGCTTATATATATGATAAAAATGGAAAACCGATTATTAGTCTTAAAATTTATGATGATATGAGTTATGTTAAATTGAGAGAAGGATTAAATATTCCTGAAATTTTTGATGATTTTGATAATGAATAATTTAATATTTTATTATTGAAATTTTTTTCATTTTTTTTTAAATGGTTTATTTAAGTTATATTTATAATTTTTTTAAATAAATGTGTTTTATCTTTTTAATGTATATTCTTTGATTATTATTTTATATAATTAAAATGTTGAAGATAATGAAAATAAATCAAAGATATGAAAGATTAAATAATTATTAATAAATATAATATTGAAAACAAAGAAAATAATCCAAAAATTCAAACAAATAATATTTTATAGGAAATAACTTATATTACTAGTTAAAAACAATAATTCAAATACCTGTCTTTTTAATTTAATAAATTATATTTTTTCAAGAAAATTATCTTTTCAAAATCAAATGAAATTTGTAAAAAAGTGGAAAATAAAAATGGAAAGAAATATTTAAGTTTAAACCGAATAAATTAAAAAAGTAAATTAATTCAAAAAATTAAATGATTTCATTATATTCACAAATTTTTATAAGTAAATTATTTAATTTAAATGAAAATAACAATAAATGAAAAAAAAAAATATATGAAGAAAATAAAAAATCGATTAATAATTAATATTAGAAAATAATTAAGTAATGAAAAAAAAAATCATCATAGTTAGTTAGGAATTTAAAATCAATTATTCTGATTTTTATAATGTAATTATTTTTGATTAAAATAGATATATTAAATTGTTTTAAAGACTTTACTCATTTCTAATTTGAAACTATGAAAATAAAAAAATTATTTTAATTTAAGACTTTCATGTGGTATTAATTATTTATTCCTAATAAATTACAATATTTCTTTTAATATATAAAATAATTATTCCTTTATAAAAGAATTAAATAATAAATTATAATATAATTAGAATTTAACAACATTTTATCAACTATTTTAAAAAATATAAAATAATAAAAGTTATAAAATCTATATAAACAATTACAAATAAATAATAAAATGAACAAATTAAAAAAATAAAAACACATATTCATTTAAAAAAATAAATGTCAGATTCCCAAGAACAAAACAACAATGAACCAGAAGACAAAAATCCAAACCAATCAACAGAAGAAGAAAACAAAGAAAAAGATGAAAATTCCTCAGAAGAAAATCCAAAAGATAACTTATTCCAAGATTTCAATGAAATAAAAGGAGAACTGGAGAATTTAATGGGAAATGTAATATCATTTTGTCCAATAGAAATAATAGATGCAAACAAGGAAAAATTAGAAATGAAACATAATGAAAAAGAAATGTATAACAACTTCTATAAAAAATATATTACAAATTTTCAAAAACCAAATGACTTAACTGATGAATATAGACCACCATTTGCAAATAATTATTATGGAGGAGTAGATTTTCCTAATGCAGAAACTACTTCATTAATAAGAGGAATGGGATGGGATTTAATAAAGCAAATAGGAAGAAAAATATTAAATGGTGATTTTAACTTTACAACAGTTTCAATACCAATTAAAGTTATGGTTCCTATAAGTATATTACAACATATTTGCAATGGTCACTTTAATTATCCATTATATATGAATTTAGCTTATGAAAGTAATAATTCACTTGAACAAATGAAATATACTATTGTAGCTTGTATCTCATCATGGTATAAAAGTAATGTTTTTTTAAAGCCTTTAAATCCTATATTAGGAGAAACTTATGAAATGATTTGGGAAGATGGAAGTCATGAATATGTTGAACAAACTAGTCATCATCCTCCAAGAAGTCATTTTCTTATTATTGGTAATGAAAATAAATGGAAATATTATGGTTATTTTGATTACACTTCAAATGGTTGGTTTAATTCTTTTAAATTAACTAATTCAGGTTCTAGAATTGCTGAATTTAATAATACTAAATCTAAAATACATTTCGATTATCCAGTTGATAATTTTGGAAATACTTTTTGGGGAACAATGAGACAAGAAAGTATTGGTAATGTTACTTTTAAAGATTTAACTCATGGTTATGAAGCTGTTATGAAATTTGGAATTGAAGGAAAATTAAGTGATTATTTTGAAGGGACTATTGAAAAAGACGGTGAAGTTTTAAGTAATGTTAAAGGAAGTTATTTAGAATATATTGAAATTGATGGAGAAAGATTTTGGGATATTAGAAGAAATATTAATATTGAATCTTATCCTATTAAAAATCAAATTAAAAGTAGTTCTATTTATAGACCTGATTCTCTTAAATTACTTGAAAAAGATATTGAAGGTGCTCAAGAAAAAAAAGATGAACAAGAAAATTTACAAAGACATGATAGGAAGTTAAGGAAGGAATGGGAAGAAAAGGAAAATAATAGTGAATGAAAAAAGTTGGTTTGTTAGATTTTTATTTGGTTTTTTTATTTTTTTAAAGAAATAAATGATTTATTAATATTTAAATATATAAAAATATATTTTTGTTTTTTAATTATATTTTATTTTTAATTCTATTTTATTTTAAATTAATTCTTTTTTGATGAATTTTATTCAATTTTATTTTATTTTTTTGAAATTACTTATGGTTTTTATGGAAAAAATTTTCTATTTTTTAAGATTCCAAGATTTATTTGAATTTACTTTTCAATATTTTTTTAATAAAAAAAGAAAACAACATTCAAAATTAACAATGATAATTTCATTAATTATAAATTCTTTAACAATAACAATATTAATAAATGAAATAAACGTTTTGTTAAATCATAAATATCCAAACGTAAATTATGCTAAAATGAGACAAACTATTTCTCCTAATTTTACTTTCAACTCCGAAGAACTTTTATTTTCAATTGGAATGAGAGATAAATATTATAATTTTATCAACGATCCAACAATAGCAAAAATAAAAGGAATATATGAATATACAACAAGTATTAATAGAAAAATAATCCAAAAGCAATATACTTTATCTTTTATGAATTGTACAAACATTTATAGTATATATGAAAAAAAAGAAGTAAAAAGTTATTTTGATTCAAATTCAATTCAAGATTATTCTTGTTTTAATTACAGTGAACCTATTATAATCGGTGGAAAATATGGAACTTCCTTTTATGGGAATTTAGCTTTTTATATTATTAAATGTAAAAACGGAACAGAAGATGGAATAATATGTAAATCAGAAGAAGAAATAGAAAATTTAATTCAAGATGGTTGGTTACAAATTGCTTTTATTACTTCTTATATTGATTATAAAAATTATTCTAATCCTGTTAAATACATTATTCAAGGTCCTTATTCAAAATTAGATCTTTCATTAAATAAAATTTCTTATCTTTATTTTTCTCAAATTAAAACTGAAACTGATAATGGATGGATTTTTCCTTCTAAATCTAATATTTTTTCAACTGAGTTTGATTATGGTGAATTTGATATGAATAAAGGAAAAGATGATGGAATATTTATTACTGTATATGTTTGTCCTTCTCCTTCTCTAGAAGTTTTTTTTAGAAAATATACTAAAATTCAAGAAATTACTGCTTTAATAGGAGGATTATATACATCTTCTTATTTTTTATTTTATGTTATTATTAAATATTTTACAATTTATAAATATGATATTATATTTGGGAATTCTCTTTTCTTTTTTAATTTTGAAAAACCTGTTAAGGAAGGATATATTTTTTATAAAAGTAAAAAGCTATGTTTCCATAATATTAATATATATAACATTAAAGGAATTCAAGAAATTGATAGTTCTAATAATAATTTAAAAGTTTCTAATTCAATTTCAAATTTCAGAATTAATCCACCAGCTAAAATTAAAATATCTAAAGATATTAAAAATTTATACGAAATTAAATTAAATATAGTTAATACATTAAGATTAGGAATTGATAGAATTTTTAAAAAAGGAAAAATTTTGAAAAAACAATATCATTTAATTAAGCATTTAATAATAAATTATTCTGATATTATTAATGTAGGAAAAAATCTTATTGATTTTGAATCAATTAATACTTTTTTATGTAAATATTATCCGAAAGAAAATGTATTAAGAGAAAAATCAAAAAAAATCAAAAATTTCAATATTAAAGAATGCTTTAATGAGAAACAAATAATTTTCTCAAAATCTAAAAATAAATCCACATTTAAGAATAATTAAAATACATTTTCTTTTACATTTATTCATTCATTTAATTATAAAAATTATATTTAATTATTTTCAATATAAGTAATAATAGAGTGAAATAGATTTTTTTGACATAATATAACATTTATTGTAAATTTAAATAGAAATTAAATCTTTTTTGATTAAATTTTTTTTGAATTATTAAATTAAATATATAATACTTTATATTATTTTTCAATCTATTTGAATTATTTTTTGAATTATTAAATGAAATTCTATAGAAATAAATATTTCATTTAAATCTTTCATATTATTCTCTATTCTTTATCATATATCTTGTGATTTATTGTTAAAAAGAGTAATTGAAAAAGATAGTTTAAATTTAAATTTTTGATGCTTTATATTAATTAATATATTAATTTATTATTAGTGAATTTTATTGAGTTGATGATTTATTGTAATTTTTGAAAATGACTTTATGGAATTTTGAAGGAATGTTTTTAAAAATAAAATCCTTAGAATTTCACTTATATATTAAATTTAAAATTATGATTTTACCAAAAATTGAATGATTTAAATTATTTACTTTTAAATTTTAAAAATGTAATATTAATTAAAGAAAAATATAAATTATAGATTTTTTGAAGTGTGAAAATGAAATTGTTGGTACTTTAAATCCATTAACAAATAAATAAAAGCTTTTAAAAAATATTATTGATTATCTATGATTTTCACATCTTTAAAATCCATTTAAAAAATATAGAATTAAAGATGTTTTATCTTTATATAATACATAAACATAATATAAAATTAAATTTAATTAATTAAACTACTTATGATAAATCAATTATATTCTATTTTTAATTTTGTTAAAAAATAAATTTAAATCTAAAAATATTCTTTCATTGATTTATTCTTATCTTTTAAAATGATTTTACTTTTAATTGATATTTATAGTTTAAAGTTCTAATAAAAAGTAATTTATAAATTTCAATTAAAGTATTAATTTGAGATTCATTTAAATGATCAATGTTTCCTTCATTTTTTCCAAATTGTTCAAATCCTTTTCCAAAAACAGCTCTTTGTCTACTAACAAAAAAGAGTTTAGAAACAAATTTATAATCAGTTTTAAAATTACCAATAAAAGCATCTAAAATTTTACTATTTCTTTTATTAATAAGTAATATTGCTCCATAATTATATGAAGTTTTATTTGTTTCTTTAGGATTATATATTAAAATTTGTAAATTCCAAGAACCATTTTCAAATAAAAAAGGATCTGAAAATGATTCGTAAAATTTATTTAAATGTTCTTTTTTTAAGTTAAAATTTAAGGATTTCTTTCTTAAAAAAACTTTAAATTTTTCAATTCTTAATCCATTTATTACAAAAAAATTTGATGATTTAATCACTTTTGTAAAGTTTTTTTGTTCATAATGCTCATTGAAAAAAGAATGATCTATTTTTTTTTTGTAATTATGGTTAAATAATGCGGTTTTTAAGTGTTTAAAATTAATCATATCTTTAAAAATATCTGATTCCATATTTTTTGTACATGAACAAAAAATAAAGAGAAAAATAAAAAAGCATTTCATTTTATATTGTTTTTATAATAATAATTCATAAAATAAATAATATTTTTTTTCAAAAATAAACAAATTATATTAAATCATTATAAATATTGAAAATATTAATAATAAACAAAATTATCATATTTAAATAAAATTATTCAACAAAATCTAACGAAAAATATATAAATAAAGTAAATAAAAAACATTTAAAAATTATTCAATAATATTATTATTCTTTTATTGAATAAATTTTCCCTTTTGGTAAAAAGTAATGTATCCATTATTTCTTTTATTCCTTTTCTTCAAATTATTATTATTTTTAGGATAGAAAATTCCTTTTCCATCCATAACACCAGCAGTAAAATTTCCTTCCCATTTCGAACCATCTTTCCAAGTAATTATTCCAAAACCATTTCTTTTTCCATTTTTAAAAAAACCATGAAAATTTTCTCCCGTTTCCCAAAATAAATTACCTAAACCATTTCTTTCATTATTTATATAATTTCCTTCAAATATACAAAAATTATCTTTATTATAATCTCTCTGAAAACCTTCTCTTTTATCATTTTTCCAATATCCTATTGAATATTTTAATATATCATTTGTATCATTTGGAATTAAATCATTCCAAATAAAAACACCTCTTCCTTCTCTTATAAAATCTTTTAATGTTAAACCTATATAAATTCCATTCTTATATTTTATTTTCTTCCATATTAAAATATTTTCATTTAAAGTTTTTGGTAATATTAATAATTGATTTATTATTTCTGGATAATCTAATTTAATTTCTTCTAATATTGGATTTGATATATTGTTTATTGAAGAATTATTTAAAGGAAGGGAAATGTAATCATATATCATATTATATTCGTTTATATTTGTTAAAATAAATAAATTTATAATTTCTTGTGTTAATATATAATCATTTATAGTATTTAAATTGTCTTGATTTTCAACTACGTTATTAAATTTTGAACGTAAACTATACCAATAAGTTCCAAACTTTGATTTACGCATTCCTAATATTATTCTTACTGTTTGAGGCTGTACATAAAAAGTAAAAGTATTATCTTTTTTAAGGAATCCTCCGTATGTGTATGGTGGCAATAAAAAAATATTTTTTAAATTATCTATTGAATTTTCCCATACTTGAGTTTCTGTCAATGTTCCATTAAATACTATTCTATAAGCAAATCCAGAATTTAAATAATCATTTCCTGTATATGATACAATTTCTTTTTTTTCTTCTAATAATTGTTTATCTTTTAAAGACATATTTTCTAATGAACTACAAATAATTATATATCTTAATAAACTAAAATCATAATCATAGTGACAGAAATATGATTTAAAATATTCATTTGATCTTATTATTAAAGAATATTTATCTAATTTTGGTTCATCACTATGATTAAAATCACAATAAGTATAAATCAAATAATAACCTTTATTAAATATTTTAAATATATCAACATCATCTTCACTTTCATAATTACCTATAAAATCAGTGAAATTAACTTTTTGATTTTCATCATTTCCTTCATTAATTTTAATAACAATACATGAAGATGGATATTGTTTTTCTTTCATTATTCTATTAAATCTCCAAAATTTTTTACTTAAAGAAATAGAAACCATAGAATTATCATTATTAATATATAACTTAAAGACATGAGGTAAATTGTTATAATGAATACAATTATATAATTTTATTTTACAATTATAAATAACATAACATATATCAGTTGTTAAAAAATGTTCTTTAAAATCATTAATTTCCATATAAAAAATACCTTTATCATCATTATCATTATCTTCATAATTATTATCTCTTTTTAATTCTTCATACCAAAAATTACATTTTTCCCTTAATTCACTACTCCATTCCATATAACCCCAAGGATTTCTTAATTTAATCAATCGATAATCTTTATTTTTAACATAAATACATTTTATAATAGTAAAAGCATGATTAGCTAATAAACCATTTTTTACTTCATCAACTGTAGTACAACAACAAATAAATTTATAATTCAAAGCCTCTGATATTTTATCATATAATTCATTAATATTATAATCTTTATTTTTAATTGTTAATTTGGAAAAACCAGTTAAAGCTCTTAAAGAATCTGCAGGAGAACCTCCAATTATATTTGAATAACCTCCATTTACTTTTGCCCAAGCTTTTTCTAATATAATAACCCAAATAATATTATCATTAGCTTGAGCAAAGATTAATTTTTTTTCATTATTTTTTTTAACTGGGAAATAATCATCAATTAATACTATTTGAAATTCACCATCAATATATAAGATAATTTCATAATAACCATATTTATTAATTGTTGTTGTTTTAAATATTTTATATATTAAATCAGGATAAACAGTTAATGATGCTAGTGGAGATAAAAAATAACAATTTCCTATTTTACCTTGTTTTATATCTGACATTGATATTGTATTTGTTGAATTAAATATACTATAATTATTATCAAAAATTTCACTTGCTCTTTTCCATATAATTTTATCTGTTTTTATATAAGATGCTTTTTCTTTTCCATCTATTAAATCTGTGTAATTACCTTTATCATCTAAAGATAATAAACTATTTTCATTTGGAGGAAATAATTCATCTGTAAATAAAGAATTCTCATTTGGAGGTTGTTGATTTTTGTAATATTTTATCACTTTTTCTGAGAGAATATCCATGTTTTTCAATTTAAATTTAATATTAAAAAATATTAGTTTAAAATGAATCTTATCATAAAATCTAATTTTAATTTCCAATAAAGTCTACTAAAATATTGATAAATTAAATCATTCTTAATTTATAATTCTTTTCTATTAAAAAGAATAAAAACCATTTAAAGAAAATTCAAAAAAAAAAATTAAATAAAATTTAAAATCAAAAAAAGACTAAAAACAAAATATTAATTTTTATAATAATTACTCAAAATTTTTTCAATTTGTTCTTCACTATTATCTTCAAAATCAGCTCTTCTATCTTCTTCATCAAATCTTTGAAAAACATCATCAATTTGTTTTCTAAAGTCCCCTTTTCTTTCTCTTTCAATTTGAGATAAGAATTGAATTTGAGCTCTATGTTCAATTTCTCTTTCTTCTTTTTCTCTTTTTAATATTTCTTTTAAAATAGCAATTTTATCAGTATAATATTTTTCAATTTCCATCATCGCTTTTCTTTTTTCTTCATTTTCAATTTTTCTCATTTCCATTTGTTTATTATATTCTTCTAAATTTTTTTCTTTTTCATATTGAATAGCTTTTGAATATATTTCATTACATAATTTTAATTGTTTATGATGATTTCTAACTTCTCTTGCTTTTCTTCTTCTTTCAATTTCATTTTCCATTTTTTTAGTTTGTATTTCTTGTATTTTTTTCATTACTCTAACATTTTGATTCATTGTTTTTAAAGCTCTTTCTTGGAAGAAATTTCTCTTTTTTTTTTCACTTTGATAATAATTAATTATATATTGTAATTCTTTTTCGTATCTATTCATAAATTCTTTAGTTAATAAATCATCAGGATCAGGAATTCGATTTTCTATTTTCATCATTTTTTGTCTTGCTAACCTTATATTTCTTAATATTATTTCTAACATATCATGACTGTTTTGTATATTATTTTTTAAGAAAATTCTATCTAATTTATTTCCATATAATCTCCTAAATTCTTTTATTATTTCATATTTAAATTCTTCATCATCCATTGGTAATTCTTCTAATATAGATGAATTTTCTGAAGTTGTGTTTTTATTTTCTGTTTTTTTTTTAGATGTTTGTGTTGCGTTTTCGTTTTTTTGACTTTTTTGAGATTTTTTTGAACTTTTTGATACATTACTTTGTGTTAATTGGTTTTTAGAAGAATTAGTATTTAATTTTTCATTATTATTCTTTTTATTCTCTGATGAAAGTTTCTTATCACTTTTTTTCGATGATTTACTAACATTACTTATATTATTATTACTTATTGATTGTTTATTTACATGTCTATCAGAACTTTCTTTTAATTCATTTGATTTTTTAATATTATCATCATCTAAATCATCAATTGAAGCTTCAATTAATTCATCTGAAGTTGTAGTTAATTTTAATCTATTATTAACATTATTAGGAACAGAATGAGCACTTGGATCTAAAAGAATATTACCACTTAAATCATTAGAATCATCATCATCATAATATTTAACATTATCTATTTTTTCTTCTTGTTTTTTAATAAAACTACTTGTATTTTTTCTTTCTTCATCATCTAATAAATCTGGTATTTCATATTCTGATACTTTCTTTTTTTTATTATCTGAATTCTCTTTACTTCTACTTACTCCAGATATATGACTTACATTCATAACATGTGAATTACTTAAATTTTTTTCATCATTTTCATTTCCATAATTTACTATATCACTATCATAATTCATTTCACCTTCTCCTATTTGATTTTCTGCTAATTCTCTTTCATATCTTGATATATCATTTTGAGTAAATGTTTTTCTTATATATGAATCTTCCCCGTTTTGATGTGCTATATTTTCTTTTATTGCTTTTTCAAAATCTAATGCTTCAAAACATGATCTATTCCCTATTAATAATGAACTTTGTTGACTTGAATTATCTAAATTTCCTTTTTCTTTTTCTTTTGATGATGTTAATTTTTCTTCTTTATGTTTTTTTTTATTATCTTCTATTATATTTTCTTTTAATTTTTTCTCTTTTTTTTCTTCTTTTTTTTCTTCTTTTTTTTCTTCTTTTTTTTTTTTTTTTTTTTCTTTTTTTTTTTTTTTTTTTTTTTTTTTTTTTTTTTTTTTTTTTTTTTTTTTTTTTTTTTTTTTTTTTTTTTTTTT
>JAEEGK010004132.1_pt1 | contig 35766 bp, 14 predicted proteins | sample 8958771 | NCBI WGS metagenome assembly JAEEGK01 (sample SAMN16246547, study PRJNA631951) | gut metagenome | biome: gut microbiome; feature: rumen; material: SC-attached | host: Bos | place: Iran: Karaj | collected 2018-10 | reverse complement strand
AAAAAAAAAATAAAAATTAAATAAAATTATAAAAAAAAAAAAAACTCTAAAAAAAAAAAAAAATAAAAAAAAATAAAAAAAAAACAATGTCATCAGACCCTATAGAAAAATCATCAATGTCAGACTTTGAAATTTTAAAGCAATTAGGTAAAGGTGCATTTGGAAGTGTATTCCTAGTAAAACGTAAAGCAGACAACAACATATATGCATTAAAAAGTGTAATAATGGATAAACTAAAAAAAAAAGAGCAAGAAAATTCATTAAATGAAGTTCGTATCTTAGCATCAATACGTCATCCCAATATAATAGGATATAAAGAAGCTTTTTGGGATGAAAAAACTCAATCAATTAATATTGTAATGGAATATGCAAATGAAGGTGATTTACAACATAAAATTGAACAATATAAAAAAGAAAATCGTTTTTTTGAAGAAAATATAATTTGGTCATATTCAATTCAAATGGTTGAAGGATTAAAAGCTTTACATGATGAGAAAATTATGCATCGTGATTTAAAAAGTGCAAATATATTTTTATTCAATAATAAAATATGTAAATTAGGTGATTTAAATGTTAGTAAAGTTGTCAAAAATAAAATGTTATATACTCAAACTGGAACTCCATATTATGCTTCACCTGAAGTTTGGAAAGATAAACCTTATTCTTATAAAAGTGATTTATGGAGTATTGGTTGTGTTATTTATGAATTATGTAATTTTAGACCTCCTTTTAGAGGAAGAAATATGGATGAATTATTTAGTAAAGTTTGTAAAGGAGAAACTGAAAGAATTAATAAAATTTATTCTGATGATTTATGGGAAATGATTAAAATGCTTTTAAGAGTTGATCCTAATAAAAGACCTTCTTGTGAACAGTTTTTAAATTGTAAGTTAATTAAAAAAAAAATGATGGAAATTGAAGGAGAATTTGATAGGAATGTTAATTTTAATGGAAGTAATAATGTACTTTTAAATTCTATTAAAATTAATAATATTAGAGAAATATCTAAAAAATTACCTAAGATGAAAAATTATTCTAATGCTGATTCTATGCAGGATTATTTTAATGAGGAAGAAGGGAAAGGAAGTTTTAAAGGAAATAATAGTCAAAATAATGGAAGTAGGAATAGTGAGAATGTTCAAAAAATAAAAAATGATACAAAAAAAAGACCTCAAACTGGGAAAAATATTAGGAAAAATTATGTTTTAGAAGAACCTAAGAATAAAATTAATATTAAGATTGTAAAAAATAATAATCATCATCAAAATAATAATAATAATAATTATAATAATATCCAACAAAATTATAACAATAATCAAAATAATAATAATAATCATATTAATCAAAATTCTAATAATTCTAACAATAAAAATAATAATAATAATCATATTATTCAAAATTCAAATATCAATAAAAATGATAATAATAAAATTAATAAAAACTCTAATAATAATAATCAAATGAAAAAAGGTTCTGGAAGTCATAAAAATATAAGAAAACAAGAAAATAAATCAAATAATGAAAAAAAAGAAAGAGCAAGAACTCCATTATTAAATAATCATAATAGATATAATATAGAAAATAGAATGATTAAAAAGCCAATACATATTAATATAATAAATAATAATAATAAATATGAAAGACATACAACAGATGATAATAGAAATAGAAGAAGAGAATTAGAACACGATTCAAAAAGAGTTTTAAATACAGAAAAAAAAATACCACAAAGACAAAATATTCGTCCTTTAAGTTCAAATTTAACAAATAATAGAAAAGTAATAAAACCAATGAATATAAATAAAGAAAAAGGAAAAAAAACTCAAAATGTAAAAGTACAAAGACCATTATCATCAAATCCAAATATTCAAAAAAAATATAATACAAATATTGAACATCAAAAAAAAATTATAAATCATAATTATCCAATAAATAATAATAATAATAAGATTAAAAAAAGACCAGTATCATCTAATCCAATTTCATCAAATAATAAAAATATTCATTTAAAAAATAATAATATTAAAAAAGATAACTATAATTCTAGAGATAAAAAAATATTAAATGATCCTGATGTTAGAATGATGATGGGACCATATAAAGTAAGAGAAAATAATAAAATGAAAGGTAATTTTAATATGAATTCTGCAATTATTTCAAATAATCAAAATGGTTTTTTAAAAAGGAATATTCATCCTGTAAATGTAATAAATATTAATAATAATGTTGATAATAATACAAATAATATAATTATTAATAATCCTAAAATGCAACAACCAATTATTAATAATTATTATTCAATAAATACAAATAATCAATCAAATGCTCCTGTTAAAGTAATAAATGTATATAATCAGAATTAAAACAAAATAAAAAGAAAAATTATTTTAATATATTATAATTACAATAGATATATTTAGAATATTTATATAAATGATGAATAATAATAATAAAATAAAATAAATTTTTTATTTTATTAATTTATTGATTAAAATTAAAAAAAAAATTAAAATATGAGTGTAAGTTCTTCAAATATTAGTGCAGCAGATATTTTTACTATAGAAAACCCACATAAAATTGATGTTCAATCTGAAAAAAAAAAAAAAAATGAAAATGAAAGTGAAAATGAAAATGGAAAAGAAATTGAAAGTGACATTGAAAGTAAAAATAAAAAAGAAAATGAAAATGAAAATAAAAAAGAATTTGAAAATGAACATGAACATGAAAATAATAATAAAGGAGATTCAAAACTTCAAGCAATAACAACAATAATATCAGTAGAAAGTCAAGAACAAGAGCATGAATCAGAACCAAATATAATAGAATTTAATGAAAATGATTTTCAAAAATCATTTGAAAATTTTTCTAATAGAACAGATACAAAAAATAATTTAAGATTAAATCACTTTTCAAATAATTCAATTTTAACTTTAAATCCTTTACAAAAAAAAGGAACTATATATAATAATAGTGAATGTCCTGAAAATTATAATGGAAATGAATCTAAATTAGATCTTAATAATATTAAAGATAGTGATATTCAAAATAAAAAACCAGAATTTTTAGATCCTGATAATAGGAAATTATTAAGAGAAAAATTAGAATTAGCTAAAGAAAAAATTTTAAATCAACAAGAAAAATATTTAGAAAATATAAGAAAAGCAATTAGTGAAAATGATATTGAAACAATTAGAAAATTAATGTTAGATAAAGAAAAACAATCTTTTTATAAAAGACAATTAGAATCTTCTAATTTTTTAGAAACAATGTTAACTGAAAATAGAATGGAAATGTTGACTGAAGTTTTAAAAGATAATTTTTATCGTTTTGATGAAATTTTTGTATTTGATTATTTTATTAAAATGCTTAAACAAAGAGGAAAAACTTTAAATGAAATTCAATCAATTTCTCATTTTATAACTCAATTTATTAAAAATAGTTCAATGTATAATTCAAAAGAGTTATTAAAATTTATTTGGGAAACTAAAAATAAAGCAAAAAAAGATGCAGAAGTTAAAAAAAAAAATCCATTATTAATTAATTCAACTTTCTTAACTGAATTAATGCCATATGAAGATATAAGAATAAAAAATCATTTAGAATCATTTTTCTCATCATCATTAAAAAATACAATATTTAAAGATATTAAAATAGATTTTACAATAAGTGATATTTTAAATAAATTATTCCAAATAAATTCATATGAAATAATTCAAGAAATAATATCATCATGGAAATATTTAGATAATGATACAACATTATTACAAACATTATTTAGAAACAAAGCATATGATGAAATATCAATTTTATTATATAGATATCCAAATCATCCTCATTGGAGAATAACACCAAATAATTTTAAAGAAGTAATATTAAATGAAGGTTTAGAATTAATAATTTTATGTTTAAATGAAAAAGGATGTAAAATGGTATTAGATGATTTATCAATACAAAAAACAATAGTAAATAATTATTTATTAGCAGGAGAAAAAATGTATTATGGAGCAGAAATGTTAAGTATAATAAAAAAAACATCATTAGATTTATCATTAGCATTTAATTTACTTTCAAATATAAATGCCTCAATAAAAAATAAAAATATAGTAAATTGTCATTCTCCAGTTTTAACATGTTTACTTTTATGTGAAATATTACAAAATATAAGTGAAATTAGTGTACATTTTAAAATAAAATGTGAAAAAGCAAGAAAAGAATTAATGGAATTATGTAAAAATATACATGAAGCAAATCCAAGTGAAAAATATATAGAATTTCTCTTAGGACAAAAAGATTCAAGAGGAAGAACTGCTTATTTAATTGCAGCTGAAACTGGAGCTTTTACAGTTTTAGAATCACCTGAAGTTGGTACAATTGTAAATAAAATGTGGGTTGGTAGATTAAGACATGATGGTATTTTTGCATTTAGTTCACTTAAAAAATTTTTAGAAAGTCCTACTACAAAAGGAGGAAATGCTTTTTTAGCTTTTGATAAAATTGATTATAATAAAACTTATTTTCATCAATTAAGTCTTTGGGAAGAATCTTGTTCTTTAAGATATTATCCTGAATCTATTTCTAATATTTTATTAATTGTTTTATATAATTTATTTATTTTTTTTCTTGTTACTGATGATGATGTTATGACTGATTTTAAAGATTTAAGTCCACTTAAAAAAAAAATGCTTATTTGTTATATTATTTGGGTTTGGTGTATTGTTTTAAAAATTCCTTTACAAATTCTTTTTTCATCACTTTCAAAAAAAAGAAAATATAAAATTGATTTTTGGGGTTATATTGAAATTTGTTTGTTAATAAGTTCTTTTTTAATTTTAATTGATACTGAAAAATTATTTCCTAAATATGATGAAATTGGAAATAGAATTCATTCTGATGGAAAAAGTGATATGGCTTTTGTTATTAGAGCAACAATTTTAAGTGTAAATGATATTTTTGTTTGGTTAAGAATAACAGGAATATTATTAACATATAAAGAATTAGGTCCTTTAATTAGAATAATATATTTATTATCAATTGTTGCTGCAAAATATTTATTAATATATTTAATTATTATGATTTGTTGTGCAACTATTTATACTACAATTTTTTATAAAGCATCTAAACAATATAAATTATATTCAGTTACTTTTACTACTTTATTTCAAGGTTATTTAAATAATTCTAAAGTTTTTGATTTTGATTATTATAAAATGTTTGGTGCAATTTTATGTATTACTTTTGTTACTTGTGGAGGATTAATTTTAGTTAATATGTTAATTGCATTATTATCTAATGAATATACTCAATTAAGTAAAGTTGTTGATGCTGCACATAGAAGTGTTTTAATCACTTATTTTAAAAGATATAAATGGGATAAAAATTATGGTTATTTAATTTTTCTTACAACTCCTTTAAATATTTTAAATTTTTTTGTTATTCCTATTAATATTCTTTTTAGAGAAAAGAAAAAAAATACAATTCAAAATAATGAAAATGAAGATTTTGATTCACATGAACAATTAGAACATAGAGATATAATAAAAATTGAAAATTCAAGACAACAACAATTTAATAAAATAATAAGTAGAATATATTATAGTATTTTTTATTTTCCATTTATATTTTTAATTGAAGCAATACCATCATTGTTTTTTATTCCAATTTGTTATTTTGTTGGAATATTTACAATAATAACAGAATATACTTCTCAAATTGATAATGCACATTGGAAAGGTCATTTATTTACAAGTTTATCATGGATTTTTAGTGGCATACCATATTTATTATATATTTATTTTAGGGATTTATATGAATTATTCAAAACTATGTTTCTTACTATTGATATTAATAATTATTCAAATGAAAAAAATAGAATTAAAGATTTTATAAATAAAAATGATATAAGAAATTTCCTTCAATTTATTCATAAAAGAGAAAAAACAGAACAAAATGATTTACATACTTTATTTATGGATTTCCTAGAATTTGAAAAGGAAAAAAAAGCAGAAACAGATAAAGAATTTAAAAATCAAGCATTATATTATCACAAATTAAGAAATGCAGGAAAAACAACATTAAAAAGAGAAATAATATCATTAGGTTCATTATATCGTTCAAGTAAAGACAATCCAAATCAAGAAAATGAATTAGGTGGAAGATTTATAAAAAGAAATTTAATAATAATAGAAATATTAGAAAATTTTTTAATAGATGATGGAAGTGATAATTTCATAGTTGATATAGATAAAATGAAAATATTATTACCAAAAACAATGAATATAAATAATGCATATATTAAAAGATTAGTTCATACTGATATTGCAAGTTTAAATAAAGCAGTAAATAGAAGAAAAAATAAAGGAAATGCATTTTTACAACATAAATTATTAAATAAAATTGTTGGTTCTGTTATAAGATTAGATAAAGTAATTGATGCTGAAGGGAATAATGATCCTCTTCAAACTGAAGAAGCAAAAAAATTAAATAAATTTGAAATTGAAGAAAATGAAGATGATTTTTATTCTACTTTAGAAGATTTACTTAGAAATATTAGTAATGAAGTTGCTGAAAATATACATGAAACTGAATTAAAAATTAGTGAAGAGGAAAATAAAAATAAATTAAAAAATAGAAAAATTAGACAAAGTGCTGTTAGAAGGAAAGTTAGTAATTTAGAAGGGAAAAAAGTTATTGAATAAAGTAAATATAATTATATATATTTTTAATTTTATTTTATTATTTATTTTTTATAATTTAATTATTTTTTTTATTTTTTATTTCTAATTATTTTTAAAATTGTATTTAATTATTTTCAAATTTAATTATCAAAATTATTTATTTATAATGAATGATCAAAAATTAAAAGAATGGGATAAATATAGTTCTGATAGTGAAGAAAAAGTTGAAGAAGAAATTAATAAGAAAACAAAGAATAAAAGGAAGAAAAAAAAACAACCCATTGAAGAAGAAAAAGAAAAAGAAGAATATAGTGAACAAGACAAATATTTAATTAATAAATTTCTTCCAATGGCAAAAAATTCTCTTGATGAATCTGAATTGTTTGCATTAATTAAATCTAAGAAAAGTAATCAAAAAGAAATCGAAAATGAGATTAAAAAGAAATTAAAATTAATAGAAGAAAAAGGAGAAGAATATGGCTGGACTGAAGTAAAAAAAAAAATTAAAAAACCTAAAGAAGATAAACAAGAAGATAAACAAAAAAAAATAATTAATAATAATACACAAAATAAAAATTTAAAGGAAATAAAAAATGATAAAACTAGTTTGAAAAAAACAAATAATGAGAATTTAAAAAAGGAAAAAGTAACTGAAAAAGATGAAACAAAAAATAACTACAAAAAAAATTATATAGAATATAATAATGATGATTATTATTTAGATCAATACAATTATAATAAAGTTAATTATAATAATAATTCAAATAATACATATTATAAAAAATATGATAATAATAATTATACACATATAAACAATTATTATTATAATAATAATTATTATGTTAATAAAAACTATTCAAATAATTATAATCCAGGATATAAAAAATATAATAATTACAATAATAATTATAATAATAATAATTATAATAATTATAATAATAATTATAATAATTACAACAATAATTACAATAATAATTATAATAATAATTATTATAATAATTATAATAGTCATTATAATAATCAGTATAATAATCAACATTACCATAATGAAAAATATAAAAATAATTATTCTAATTCATATAATAATCAATATTCAAAAAACCAATATAAAAGAAATTATTATAAAAATACCTATCAAGCTGTTGAGCTTGAAGATGTAAATTATTTAGAAAGTACTAATACTAATAATCAAAATATTGATGATGAAAATATATCAAACAAAAATTTAGAAGAAAATAAAGAAAAAATAGTCGAAAAAGAAGAAGAAAATAAAAATGAAGAAGAAGAAGAAAAAGAAGAAAATGAAGAGAAAGAAGAAAAAAAAACAGAAGAAGAAAAAAATAAAGAAAAAGAGGAGAAAAAAATAGAAGAAAACAATGAAAGAGAAGAAGAAAATGAAGAAGAAAAAGAAATAGAAAATGAAGAAGAAAAAGAAATAGAAAATGAAAAAGAAGAAAATATAGAAAATGAAAAAGAAGAAAATATAGAAGGAAATTATACTTTTGATGAAAATTTAAATATTCCCTCATCATTTAATATAATGGAAATATCAAAAGGTGGAGAATTTAACATAGAACCAACAACAAAAGAAATAAAACAAAAAGAAACAGAAAATAATCAAAAACAAAATACACAAAATAATATTAATTTTAATAATAATTTAAATGAATATCCATTTCAAATGATGAATCCTTATATGTTACAATATATGCAATATTTTCCACAATATCCTTATAGAAATTTTCCTTATATGAATTATATGATGTATCCTAATTTAATTAATAATAATAATTTTAGAAGAGGAAATAATGTTTTTCCTGGAATGATGCCTATGGTTGGTAATTATCCTATGCAAAATATCAAAATGGAAAATGATAAAAATATTAATGTTAGTCAAAAAAATCAGAAAGATGAAAATGAAGAAAATAAAAAATAAATTCTTTTTCATAATTTTGTTTTCAATTATTTTAAAGTAATAAAAATTTTAAAAATTTAATGAAAAATTTATAGGATAATTCTTCATTAAAAATAATTAATTTTTTTTTAAATAATATTTTAAAAAATAAAAATATAATTTAAATTAATATTTTTAATTATGAATTATTCAGAATATGAAAAGAATAAATACAAAAGTAAAACTTTGGAAATAAAACCATCAGAATTACCTTTCATGTCTTTTTTTTCATCAAGATATAGTATGACAGTAAAAATAAATGCAATAAATACATATAATTATTCAAAAAAAAATAACATTCCATTTTTCAATTTAACATTAGGATGTTTATTAGAAGGAATAAATGAAATTCCAGAATTTAAAAGAAGAATAATAAAAGATAAAATTATAGAATATGAAAAAATAAATGCAGTCACTCCAATATTACAGAAAAATAATTCAATAAGAGAAATAGAAATTGTTCCTATTTCAAATTTTGAAAATTTTAATAAATGGAATGAATATGTTCAATTTAAAAAAAATAATATTGAAGAATTCGAATATAAAATAAATGCTTCAAATAGAGAAGAAGAACCAATTGCAAATTTTTCTTGTATTCCTTGGATTAATTTTGAAAGTATGACTAATGTTATTTTTTCTCCTCATCAAATTATGCCTTGTATTAGTTGGGGAAAATTAACTGATGATAATATTAGTATTTCTTTAACTGCTAATCATAATTTTATTTTTGGAATTCATTTTAAGTTATTTTTTGAAAATGTGGAAAAATATCTTTGTAATCCTCAATTGTTGGTTGAAAAAAAATAAAAATAAGATGTAATAATTTTTCGTTTTTATTATTTTAAAAATTAAATTTAAAAATGGCTTTAATTAGATTTAAAATGTATTATAAAAAATATAAGAAATATATTTTTTTGAGTATTTAATTAGAATAATTGTTCTTGTTCTTTAAAATATTTCCTAAATGAAAATTAAAAAAATCCAAGTTTAAATCAATATAATAAAATAAGACAGTTTGAAATAAATAAATACATATTATTTATCTAATTTTGATTTACTCAATTTTTAAATATTAATTAATTATTTTATAAGTTTAGAAATATTTGATTTTATTTAATTAATTTTTAAACATTTTATTTAAATGGAATAAATATATTAAAGTTAAGGAAAAATAAAGTAATGAATTTCAATATTTTTAAAATATTATTTCATTTTGATAAAATATTAAAAACAAATAAAAAAGAATAAATAAATAAATTAAATTTATTTTCTTTTTTATATTATAATTAAAATTAAAAATGGGTGGTGGACAGTCAAATAAAAAAAAAGAAGAAGAAAAAAGGCAAAAAGAAGAAGAAGAAAAAAGAAAAAAAGAAGAAGAAGAAAAAAGAAAAATAAAAGAAGAAGAAAAAAGAAAAAAAGAAGAACAAGAACAAAAAATTGATTTGACAATTATTAAATGTAAACAAAGTCGTGATAATATGAATAATTATATAAAAAGAATGGAAAAAACAGTAGAAAAAAAAAAATTAAAAGCAAAAGAATTAGTGAAAAAAAAACAAAATGAAAGGGCAAAAATTTATTTAAAACAATGTAAATTATATAAAATGGAAATAGAAAATGCAGAAAAACAAAAATCAATGATAGAAGAACAAATACAAAAAATTGAATCAAATAGAATTTTAATTGAATGTCAAAATGTTCTTTCAAATGGAAATAAAATTTTAAAAGAATTACAAAATAAAAATAATGTTGCAAATTGGGAAAAAATAAAAGATGATATGGATGATTTAAAAGCTGAACAAGATGAAATTAATGATTTTCTTAAAAGTCATAATATTGATGAAAATGAATATAATGAAGATATTGAAAAAGAAATGGCTGAGATGGAAAAAGAATTGAATTTACCTTCTGCTAATACTGGAGAAATAATAGTTGGAGATAATGAAAAAAAAGAAGAAAAAAAAATTGTAATTTCTTCATAAAAAATTTATTTTTAAATAAGTTTTATTATTATATAATTTCTTTTAATTTTTTTTAACAAAATTTATATTATTAATAAATAAACTGTTTTAGTTCTATAAATAATAAATATATCAACATTTTTATTATTAAATGATATGGTAATATTTATATTTTTTCAATAAATATAAAATAATTATTTTAAATTGTTATTATTAATCAATTTATTTTCTTTTATATCTAATAATTTTTCTATATTTGATATTGAAGATAAAACTTCAATTGGAATTATTGTAAGCATATTTTTAGTTCTATAAATTGTACTATTTAATTTGTTAACAAATGGAACCCAAAATAAAAAGAAACCTATACTAATTATACAAAAATAAATAATAATATAAATATTAAATTTTTTATACTCCTCTTTTAAAAATTTATTTAAGCAATCAATGGTAAGCTTCTTTAAATTATCTAAAAAAGGAACTATTATATTTGAAAACATTAAATTTAAATCACTAAACATTTTTAAATTAAATATTTTTATAGGATCATTATTTATATATGCTTCTAATTCTTTTTCTTCAAGAGGCGATTTTTTAATATTTTTTTCTAATCCTGTTAAAGTTAAATTATTCATTGGTTTTGATATATCAATATAATTTGCATACATATCTTTTAAAAATCTTATTTCTTCAATAAAATATGAATTCATAATTAAATAACCAAATTTTGATGCACCATTCATAAATTCTAAACATTCATTTTCATCTAAAAAATAATCATCTAATTTATAATAGCAAGCACCATTGTTAAATATTATGTTATACTTTAAATTGAAATTATATGGTAAATATTTTCTATTATTATTCATATATTTAAAACAAACTTTTCTTAATTCATAAATGTCTTCTAGTAAAAAATTAAGTCTTGATAAAGAATTTTGTTCATAAACCATTGAATTGATATCAAATAAAAATTCTCTAAATGAATTATAAAGTTCATAAAAACAAGATTCAATTAAAATTTCATTTTCAAAATAATGTCCATTTATTAAAATTTGACTTAAAAAAAAATAATAAAAAATAAAGATAAAACTAAAAAAAGCCATTATTATACATAAAAATACCCCAATACGAAATTGAAATAATTTTGATAAATTATTTTTTTTATGAGTATTTTTATTTATAGAATTTTCATTAGATTTTTCTTTTTGTATTGTCGAACTATCTTTATAATTTTCTTCATAAAAAAAAATTGATTCTTCATCATCATCATTATTTAATCTATTATTAAAATATTCACATTTTTCAAGAGAAGATTTTATAATATTTGTTTTAATTTTAAAAAAAACTTCAATATAATTTTCTTTTTTTTTTATTACTTCTGAATAACTATAATTTATAAGAAAAAAAATCAAAATTATAAAAAAATAAAAACTAATATACCCAATTATCAATCCATATTTTAATTTTTTTATAACTTTTTTTAATTCATCTATAAATAATTGACATAATTGTTGATAAGAAATCGAAATAATATTTAATGAATTTGTAATAAAAAAATATGTATCTTGTTCAGTAGGTATGATTTTTTCTATATCTTTTAAAAGAATATTATACATTGCAGAAGATGCTTCAATAATAGCTCCATAGATTGTTGTATTTATTTTTGAAATAGTTAAATCACTTTGAATATTTTTAACATATATAAAATTTTGAAATAATTGTTTATAATTTGAAGAAGAAAATTTAAAATTTGAAGCACAAATTAAAAAAATAATTTTATTAACTTCAATAGATAACTCTTTGCTTCGATTAAATATTATTTCAATATACTCTTCTCTTGTTTTTTTTGAAGGAATTGAAGTATAATTTTCATTATTTAATAATATTAATTCTTTAATATAATATATTTCAATATTATTTAATACTAATAAACGATATGAATAAGTTACTAAATTACCTATATTTTTTGCTTTTTTTGAAGAAAAATCCATATAACATAAAGAAATAATACCAATCCCAATTAATAATATAAAAACAAAAATTGAAATTTTTTTTAAAAGTATTATACTTTTTTGTGATTCTTTTTTTTTTAATTTTTTTTCTATTTCTTGACTTAAGCAATTTTCTGTATGTTTTATATTATTATTAGAATTAATTAATTTATTTATTTCTTGATTTTTATTATTGATTAAATCAATTTTTTGTTTATCTTTATTATTGTTATTCTCATTTTCGTCTTTTTTTTGATTAAATTCTTTTAGTATTTTTTCAACTTGAGAAATTTTATCCCAATTTTTAATTTCCAAAAAAAAATGTTTTGTAAAATCATATTGTGAAAATTTAATCTTAGAATAATTAACTTTATAATAACTATCATCTATTTTTGATTTTGTTATATCATGATTTAAAACATTTTTATTTGTATTTTCAAGAATAATTTTATTATTTTCATCAGAAAATTTTTCATCATCATCTGAATCTTCATCAAATTCTTCATATTCATCATCTTCATCATCTTCATATTCTTCATTTTCTTCTTTTTTTTCATTTTTTTTTTCTTTTTCCTTTAATTCTTCTTCTTCTCTAATTTTTCTTTGTTTAATTTCTTTCATAACTTTTTTTTCCATATAATGTCTTAATGAATCACTTTGTTCATTTTCATCTCCTTTAAAAGATAAATTATTAAGATTTAATTTAAAATTAAATGATGATAATGGAACAAAATTTGGATCAATATTTAAATTTGTTTTTGATATTTTTCTAATTTGATTTAACTTTTTACTACTATGTCTTTCTGGAACTGAGTAAATAAAAGATAACATTTTACTTGATCTAAATATGGGACTTTCTATTTTATCAAATTTAAAAATATATCCTTCTATGTTATTATTCATAATGACCTCACTTACAGATAAACTTAATGTTTTATCAATATATTCATCTGGATTAAAATTTTTATTATTAGGATTAAGAGAATTTTTAAAATCAAATATTCCTGAAGAAATTTTAGAATCCATAATTTTAATTTTTCTCCAAATAACATTAGCAGAATTTTTATATTTTTTATTTAAAATTGTTGTTTTTAAGTTTAATTTTTCTTCAAATGTTAATTCTTTTCCTTCAATTGCTAAACTAAGGAAATCTTCATAAAATTGTTTAATAAAATAAGTAATTTCTACATTTTTATTAAGTAAATCTGAAGAAATTCCAAGAAATGCAATAGAATTTGGAGTAAAATTAGTAATAAATAAATTTTTGTTAGTTAATATATAACATGATAGTTCATTATTATTAATATGAGCTGTGTGAAAAAATGCAGAACTTTTTGAAAGAGAAGCAATAAAATATAATTCATGATTATCTGTTTGTAATATTGTTACTTTCATATGTGTTTCTATTAAATATTTTGATTTATTCTTACCAAAAACTTTCATTTCTTTTGAAACAAGTTTATTTATTGGAGATTCTTCACATTTTCTTTTAAATTCATTTATTTTCTTTTTTAATACTTTTTTATGTGCTTTGTGAAAAATTTCTGGAATAATTATATTTACATTTTCACTTATTAATTCTTCATATTCATAACCAAAAATTTCTGTTATACTTAAAGAAACATTTATAATAGTTCCAAAAGAATCATCATTTGCAGAAACAATAATATATTGATATTTATCATTTAAATTTAAAAGATTTACATTTAAATCATCTATTTCATTTTGTTTTGGCAATTCAGTATATTCATTCATTTCATTTATAATTTCTTTAAATTTTAATCCTTTATTTTTATCATTTAATATATAATTTATAAAATCACTATAAATTTTTATTACCTCATAATCATTAGTTTTATATTTTTGCAATTTTTCAAATATTTCATTTATTTCTTTTATAGTATTATTTATTTTTCTTCCACATTTATTTAATTTAGATAAATTATCAGAACCTATTGAATGTGAAATTAATAATTGTGACCAAAAATCACTATATAAAATAGTTGCTTTTTTAATTAAACTATTAAATTGTTGATTATAATTTTTATATTCTAATTCTTTCATTCCATCAAAATTTGTTGAAAAATCTCCATATAATTTACATATATCTTCATCAATTAATCTTTTAGTTCTATAAATTATAAATTCTTGTTCAAATGTAATTGTTAAGTAATCAAGTGCTTCTAATAATTTTTTTGCTTGTTTAATTTTATTCAATTTTTTATACAAAAATAAAGCATATGTATATCTGATTTCAATAGAATTTGGAAATTGGTTTAAACTATTAGAAAATAAATCTTCAATATGTTGATATAAAAATATTTTTCCATTACCTCCTTTTTTAATTACTTTTAAATATTTTTTCAAAGCACAATGTTTATAAATACAACTTTCTTCATATAAACAAATATAACCTTTTAAAGTAATTAGACAATTTCTATCACTATCTTTATTCTCAATTAAATATATTAACTTTTTTATATTGTTTAAAAAATGAAATTCAGAGTAATTTTTTTTAAGTATATTTGTAATATTATTTGCAGTTTTAAGATTTTTTATTAAAATAATAATACAAAAAATAGGTTCTGTTATTAAAAAAATCCCTAAACAACCATCAAACAAATAATTTTTTGTAATTTTACCAATTAATAAAATAAAAGAAGCCCACCATAAACTCAAAGATAGAAATTGATGCATAAATATTAAAAATACATTATTATATCTTGAATACTTAAAATTTAAATACATTAGAATGAAAGAAAAAATATTACATGATATAATTAAAAATATATGTGATTCTTCATTAGCATCAAAATATGTAAAAATTACTGTAAGCAAAATTTTTGTAAAACAAAGATAAACTTCTGGTTTAGAAGTAGTTTTTGAACAAATATTGTGTGAACTTTCAAAATCATATTCATAATAAATAGTTATTGATAAAAAATTTATAGGTATAAATAATAAAATACTAATAACAGAAATAAAACAATTAATATAATAAATTACACTTTTATTATTTAAATCATCTGAATATAAACTCTTACCATTTTTTGAATAATCAAATGCTGATAAAAAAATAAAAAACATTGAAAGTAAAAAAGTAGTTGATGCTAATGGAATAATTATCTTTATTATTTTTATTGGTAAATTGATATTAAAAAACCTTTTTCTTAAATATTGAATTATTAGATATAGATAAAATATGAAAATTAATAAATTAATAAATACACAAAAATAAAATAATGTTAAATACATTATTTTATTCCCCTTAGTTAATGTAATTAATAAAGAGTTACTTAATAAATCACTTATTTTATGGTATGTTTTTTTCTTTTTCCATTCTATATCAAACTAAATTCATTATATATAAATTATTTATTTTTACATAAGAATTAAATGGAAAGTATATTAATTGAATATATTGAATAACTATATTTATACATTCTAATAATAAATTTGATTGTATATCCTTTAATAGATGAAAGAACATATTAAATAAAGCATTTTTTATTTTTTTCTTATATATATAAAATGTACTCTCAGAACTTGATAATTGGATTTTTAAAAAATTTTCTCTTGATTCATGAAGTGACATTCCAATATTTATTTTAATTTTTGTTTTTTTATTTTTATTTAAATGAAAGATTAATTGTGAATATATTATATTTTATTCAAAAATAATTTATTTATATAAATATTTATTTCTTCGATATTATATATTGATAATTTTTAATATCTTTTTAAAACGCAATAATTTTAAAAACTATTTTAAAAAGGATTTGTTTATAATTTTTATATGATTTTTAAGCATTATATATATTTATTCTAAATATATTAAAAAAAATATATCTAAATTTAACTTTTTTAAAATTAATCTTTTTTTAATTTTTCATTTTCATAATAATCATTTGTATATTTATTACTTTGTTCATCATTATTATTTTTTAAAAGTAATGATGCACCATAAGGAATTCCTATAATAGGACATGCAATTAAAACAGCTCCTAATGCAATATTTTTGGCTGCAAAATTATTTTTAAAAAAATCTGAAAATGAATTTTCACTTGACATAATTCTTTTTTTATATATTTAAAAAGTTGTTTTTTTATATACCAATTATTTATATTATTATTCGTTTTTCAAAATATTTTTTATTAATTAATTTATAAATTTTTTGCTTAATACAAATAAATTATAAATATTTTAATAAATTATAATTTATGGAAAATAAGCAAATACCAACAATAAATATTAATGTAAATTTTGAAAATAAAAATTATCAAATTTTAGTAAATTATCTTATTACAGTTGGACAATTAAAACAAACAATATTAAATTATTTCCAAATAAATACAATGAATTATAATTTATTTTATCAAAATACAAAAATTAATATAAAAGATAACAGACCAATTTCTTTATTTTTTTATAATGATAAAAAACCTCTTTTATTTCTTTTAGATAAGAAAACTTTATTTCCTTTAAAAAAATTAACATCAAAAATTACATTATTTACAAATTTAAAAGAGGATAAAGTACTTAAACAATTAATTAATTTTTTTCATATAAAAAATATTCCATTTAATGCCAAAGTTGAAAATTCAATAAATGGAATTTATAATATTGAATTTAAAAATGAAAAAATAGCAGAAGAATTTAAAATATTTTTCGATAAAAACACAAAAAATAATATAAATTATTTAGGAATTAAAAAAATGAATAAATCATTTTCAACAAAAATTGTAAATAAAAGTGCATATTTTAATAAAAATAATTGTTACTTTCCAAAAATTAATATAAAAGAAAATTCATTAGAAAAAACAGAAAGAAAAATAAGGAAAAAAAATAAAGATAATTATCAAGGAATGTATTTATATCCTTATATGTCACCTGAGGAAAAATATTTAAAAGATGCATATAATGATAAAGTAAATTGGATTTGTAAACAAAATTTTATTGTGAGTGTTGGACATTATAAAATGAAAGATAATTTTATTCAAAATTATGTTATGGCAACTCCATCTGAACCTCCTGTTTGTCATAAATTCAGAGAAGTAAATAAAAATAAATGGATTAATAAAAAAGGTTTTTTCCTTTAATTATTTATATGGTATTTTCTATATAATAATATTATTTGTATTTTTTTATATGAATAATCATAGTTTTATTTATTTTATTTTTTTTTCAATAAATTATAAATAAAAGAAATTTCATTTAAATTCTTTTTTTTACATTAAATCAAATATAATTACAAAAAAAACAATAAATAATATATGAAATAAAAAAAAAAAAAAAACTAAAAAAAAAAATTTATAATTTAAAAAAAATGAGTTCAATTGATGAAAAAGAAAATTTATCAGAACCTTTAATAGACCAAAATATAGACACATTTCAATATCATAATCTCCAATTAAAATTTAATGAAATATTCAATCCATTACTCTCTACATCACAAAAATATCAAAAATTCAAAACTTTTTTTCCATCATTATCATATTTAGCAAATAACTTAAATGTTCATTTAAATTCTGGAATAGACACAGCAGATGCAGATGATATATTACTTAGAAAAAAATATTTTACAAAATATGAAGATACGATTAAACCACAAGTACAATCTCTTTTTTATTATATTAAAATTGCTTTTACAGATGAAATTTTAGTAGATTTAATTAATGGTTCAATTGTAGGTGGAATAGTTGCAAGTATTAAAGATGGAATATTAAAAGGTTGGATTGATAGTATTATAATAATGATTTCAGTTTTAATTGTTGCTTTAATTTCAGCTGTTTTTAATTACAGAAAACAAATAAAATTTATTTGGCTTGTTGAAAGATTAAATGAAAAAATAATATTAGTTCTTAGAAATAGACATTTAACAAGTATTAAAATATCAGAAATTTTAACTGGTGATATAATAAAAATTCAACAAGGTGATTCAATTAATTTAAGTGGTATTTTAATAAAAGGACATTTAACTTGTAGAGATATATCAAATAAGAATTTTAATAAAAAAAATAATATAGATATAGATTCAGAAGATGATAATAAAAATTTAATATTTGCAAATAATAATCATATTTTATCAGTTGTAGAAGGAGAAGGTGATATGTTAGTTATTTTACCAGATCAATCATTAATTTCAAATGATGAATCAAATCAAGATAAAAATAGTATTTTATATCAATATATGAAATCAGAAGATTTATCATCAGATGATTCAGAAACAAGTGAATTAAATTGGGAAATTCATTCAGTTGCTGAACAAATAGGAAATATTGGTGTAATTATGGGAGCAATTTTAGCAATAACAATGTTAATAAAGACAATATATAATAATTATATTTTAAAATTTTTTTCTATTTTAGATTTTTTAATGGCTGTAATTGATGCTTGGATTATGAATGAGACTTTAAAAGTTGTTGCTATTCCTGAAGGATTACCAATGTCTTCTTCTGTTTCACTTGCTTTTAGTATTGAAGGTATGATTAATGATAATATTTTACTTAATCATATTAATAAAATACCTTATGTTGCTAAAATGAATTATTTATTAATTAATAAATCTACTGTTACTAATGGTTTACCTCAAGTTAAAGAAGCTTGTATTAGTGGTCAAGTATTAACTGAAAGTAATAATTGTAAAGATGTTATTGAAGATGCTTTATATAATTCAAGTAGTAAAGTTGAAATTGAAAAAGGAGAAAAAATATTATCTAAAAGTGGAAATAATTCACTTTTTGATAATGCTGTTTTTATGATGTTAATTGATAATTGTCCTAAAGAATTTAATGCTTCTTTAATGGATGAAACTGAATATGATAGAGAAAATTTAATTAAATTTAGAAAACCATTTAGTCATGAATATAATTATATTTTAAGTATTGTTGAAAATAAAAATAATAAAAAAAATACTCCTTATAAAGCTTTTATTAAAGGTTATACTGATAATGTTTTACAAATGTGTGATACTTTTATTGATAAAAGTTCTGGTAAGGAAGAAATAAAAAAAATTGATGATAGAATTAAAAATATCATTAAAGATTATGATAATAAATCTTATTCTGTTCTTATTTTTGCTGAAAAAGATGTTAATGATGTTGAAATAAAAGAAGATTTTTATAAAGAATTTACTATAAAAGCAATTTTAGGAATTGGAGAAAGTTTCCAAAGTAATATAAAAAATTCAATTAAAAAATGTGAAAATTGTGGAATTAAATTAAAAATGTTAACAAATGATAAAATATTAACATCATTAAAAGCATGTGAGAAAATAAATTTAATAGAAAAAAATGATGTTTCAACAACATTAAAATTATTATCTTCAAATGAAAAAATAATAGGAGGAAAAATGGATTTTCTGGATATTGCAAAAGCAGCAAATACAATATTTAGAATAGGAATGTATGGAGATCAATTTTTAAATGCAATAGGAGGTTTTTCAAAAATTCAATTAAAAGAAGAATCAAATAATAATAATGATAATGTAGAAAATAATTCAAATCAACAAATTATTTCAACAACAACTTCATCACCAAATTATACAAATGAAAAATACGTAATTGTAAACGAAAAAAAATTTAGAGAACATTTAAAACATATAAAATTATTATCAAATTGTACAAATGAACAAAAAAGAGTATTTATAAGTGGAATAAAGCAATTAAATCCAGTAAAAAATAGTGTAGGTTTCGTATATAATTCTCAATTAGATATTGATGATGATCAATGTTTATCATTAACAGATATAGCATTTAATTCAAATCCAAATTTATCAAATAATAAAGGAGATGTAATACTTTTATCAAATAATTTCACAACAATAATTTCTGCAATATGTCATGCAAGAAATATATATGATTCAATAAGAAAATTTATTCAATTTCAATTAACAGTTTGTGTAGTAACAGTAACATATTGTGTATTAGGTAATTTTTATTATGTGGATGCTCCATTATCAACAGTACAAATGTTATGGATAAATATAATAATGGATGCATTAGGTGCTTTCGCATTAGCAACTGATAAACCAGAAAATGAATATTTATTAAAATATCAACCTTATTCAGGAAAATTATTTAATCAAGTTACTTTTGTTAATATTACTACTCAAAGTATTTATCAATTAACTTTTTTATTAATTTTCCTTTTATATGGACATTATATTTTAGGTGTTCCTACTGATAGATATTTAAGACATCATCAATGGGATAATATTAATGGATATCAAATTTCTTTTTCTTTTCATTTATTAATTAGTATGACTGTTGTTAATATGATTAATTGTAGAAAAGTTCATGTTTCTGAAAAAAATGTTTTTAGAGGAATTTTTAAAAATAAATATTTCTTAAGTGTTATTTTTATTATTGTTTTAGTTCAAGAATTACTTGTTATGTTTGGAGGAAGATTTGGAAGAATGCATCCTATGTCTTTAAATGAAATTTGTTTATGTTGGGGAATTGCTTCTTTAAGTTTAGTTATTTGTTTTTGTTCTAAATTATTTTTAGATGATGATGAAATTTATGATAAGGAAATTGATCCTGATATTCCTCATAAGAAAAAAATTAAGTTAATTCTTAAGAAAAGAGAAGGGAGAAGTTTATTTAAAAGTAGAATTAAAATTGTACATGAAAATGATGATGAGAAAAAATAAAAAATTTTTTTTTATTTTTTTTTCAAATGTATAATTTTGGATTTTAAAAAAGAATAATTTAAAAAAAAATAATAAAAAATAATTATTTTTATTTTTTAAATATCTATTTATTTGAAAAAATAATATATGAAAATATTTAAATTTTCAATTTTCTTTTTATTAATAGTCATAATTAACACTGATGATGAATATATTAAAGAAAGACTCGAACCTTATAATCATATTAATCTTTTTCCATCAGATAAAAAAAATATAATTGCATTAAGTTTTCAAAACTTTGAAAAAAAAAGTAATATTAATATGATATTAAAAACAACTTCTGAATTTGATATTAATAATATAACATATGGTTATTATGACGAAAATTATGATGAAATTGGAGTTCCAGAAGAAACTTTTCCCATAATTGTAAAACATAAATTCATTTTAAACAATAAAAATTTTTATTATTTTTATATTAATGTAGAGGAACATAAACAAGTTAGTTTTATTTTAGAAAATGTTTCTTTTGATTCTGCTTTAGCAAATACTAAATTTAATGAAGCTAATTTTAAAATTTATAATTATACTGATAATATAATAATTAATTTGAAAGGAGAACCAGTTTTATTTGCAGTAAATACAACAGAAGATAATTTATATTCTTTAGATTTAACTTCAAAAGATCTTAATTTAAAATATTCTGAAATATTATATTATGCATCTTTAAATGATTTATCAAATTTTATTTCTTTTCCTTCTTTAGATTCATTATTATTCAAAAAGATTAATTTAAATGAGAAAAAAAATATTTATTCTAATATTGAACAAGAAGGAGTAAAAGTCATTTATTTTGCAATTAATTCAAGTTCAATTGATGAAATAACTATGAAAATAAACACAAAACCTTTTTTAACATATGCAGAACTTGATAATAAACTTGAATTAAATAATTTATCAAATATAACTGTAATTAGTAATAAAATAGTTCAATCTGATTATCATTATTATTATTTTTTTAAACATAATAAAGGAATAAAAGTTAATAAAATATATTATTCTCTTTCAGAAGAAGAAAAAATAGAAAATTTAACTGAATTTAATATTACAGAAATGAATTGTACAAATAAACAAAATAAAAATGAAAATGAATATTATTATTATTGTAACATGGAAAAAAAAGATAATATTAAAACCTTTAATCTTATATTATTTTCTGATATTCAAAATAATACAAATATAACTTTTAAAAAAAGAAATTATGATGAAAGTAAATATGATAAAGCAACAATTAATAATCCAATAAAAATGATAAATTTAGGAACTTATGAACCAAAATTAATTGCATTTGGTGAATTAGAAAAAGAAAAAAGTTTATTTTTAAAGTTAACCCATAATACAAATAAATTAGAACAACAATATTATCTTATTCATAATAATATTGATAATATTTTTGAAATTCCTGATGATAATATTACTTTAAATGAACTTTTTACATTAAAATTAGATGATAATAAAATATTATATTTTGATTATATTTTAAATAATATTAATAGCGATTTATTTTCAATAATAGCAATTTTCAATTTTAATGGAACAGTTGAAATTGAAAAAACAAAAAATAATGAATTTAATGTTAGTAATAAAGGTAATATAAAAAAATATGGCGAAGCGAAAGGAAAATTTGAAAATAAAAATTTTTATCTTTTACTTAATATATCAGAGTTTAATAATAAGCAAGAAATTTATATGAAATTTAATATTAGTTCTAAATTAATAAATGATGATGTATATTATGCAATGACTAATGATACAAATGATAATTTTAATATAAGTTATAAAAATTCAAGCTGTAAAAATAAAATTGATAATAATCATAATATTTATTATTGTAATTATATCAAATCTAATAATAATGATACATCTATTAAATTTATTTTATTTGGTAATGAAAATAGCAACATTTATTATAAAAATACAGAAAAAAATGAATTTGAACCTGGTAATAACAAAAATTCATTTCCTTGGATATATATAATAATTATATTTTTGGTAATTGTTTTGGTAATTGTATTATTCTTTTTACTAAAAAAAAATAGAAAAGAAAATTCTTCCAAATTTGAACCTTTGACTAGCATTTAATTTGAAACAAATCAAATAAACCCTATAGCAATAAATTAATTAAATTATTTATTTAATTATTATCCAAAGGGTCTAATGTTTTAAAAAAGGCTAAATAAATAATTTATGATATTAATTAATTACATTAAATTTATATTCCTTTTTTTCAAATAAACAACATTTCTTACAAAATATCAAAAAAGAAAACAAAATATTTTTTGAAAAAAAAAAATCAATATGATCGTTGGAAAATAATTAAAAAATATTAAACAACAAATAAGTAAAGAAAATTTATATTATATTGAATATTTTATAATAGTATATTTTATAATAGTATATTTTATAATAGTATATTTTATTTATTATAGTTATAAAGAAAAAAGAACTTTAACATAAATAAAAAGCAATGAGATAAAATCTATAAAAAAATAAATTTCAAATTTAAAACTAATAAAGCAAATGAAATATAATAAATTTTAATATTAATTAAATAATTGTCAATAAATATATATTATTTTATGTAAAATGAAAAAAATTGATTAAAAAAGGTAATTTTTCTTTTTCATTTATCTTATTTTTCCCAATAAAATTATGGTAAAAACTTCATTACTCATAAAAAATTTATTTTACTGTTAAAAATAAAACAAATATATGAATTATGTAAATATATATAATTTTTAATTAAAATCTTTTTTTTAATTTTCAGCACTATTTTATCTTTAATTGATATTCTGCCTTTTTTTTTTTCAAAATAGCACCTAAAAAATCAATCTCAATGATATATATAAGAATGAGACCAACAAATTTAAATAAAAAAAAATGCCAATAACAAATCAATCAAATGATTCTCCTACAGATCAGGTACAAATTGAACCTGATGAAATAACTCCAACATATGATTCCGAAACACCTCAAAGAAAAAAACCTTGGTATCAAAATAAAAAAACATTAGGAACAATCGGAGTTTCATTAGTTCTTTTAATTATTCTAGGAGTTGTAATTGCAGTGTGTACAAAAAAAAAAAAGAAAAAAGAAGATATAACACCTACACCAGAAGAAGATTTATCAAAACTTGACATTTCATATAAAACAAATGAAGTTCTTAAATACTCAGATGAGACAACTCAAACAACATCATTAAAATTAGAAGGATTTGGTACAAAAAAGCAAAATTCAATAATTAAAGGTGAATATTTATTCAATGTATATGAAGTTGATGAATCTAAAACACCAAAAGAATACAAAGCAATTGCAGTTTTACTTAATTTGATTAAACAAAGAGGAAATAAAGAAGATAATATGGGAGGAGAAGATGTTACATCATTAACTTCTGGTCATGATAAATTACCTTTAATTAGATTTACTTTCAATTCTGATGGAGAAATTGGAGAATTAGAAACTCCAAATGAAGTTTCTAATACTGTTGCTGCTTTTGTTTATGAATTTATTGAAAAAATTGTTCCTGAAGTTACTTCTAAATCAAGAAGACTTTATGATGCAAAAAGAGAAATTAAAAAAGAAGGTGATTATGTTTCTATGACTATTACTTCTGAAGAAGGACCATATGGTAACAATGAAGATTCTAAAGAAAATAAAAAAACTAAAGTTAATGTTAAAGATGGTAAAATTCAAGAAGTTGATTTTACTAAAGATGCTGTTATAAATACTAATAATCTTCAACAAGTTGAATTTATTGTTAATTCAAATTTCACTCAAGAAACACAAGATGAAGTTTTATCAAAAAAAAGGAATTTAGTTGAAGAAATTAAACAATATTTCGATTCAAAAATGAAAAAGACTTCAGAAAAAGTAGATGAACAGTTAACAAATAAACTTAAAAACCTTTTAGCAAAAGTTAATTTTAAACCATATACTCCATTAAGCTCAAATGATAAAAGAATTTTAAATACTTTTGCAATGAAACAATTTAATGATCTTTCAAATGAAGAACAAACAAGATATTTACAATCAAATATCAATGATTATTATACTCAACCAATTTTCTTAGATTATCCTCTTTTTAGAACTAATTACTTTGGTGCTCAAATTGGTCTTATTGCAAGACTTGCTTTTACTCCTCAAAATGGATTATTCTCAACAAAAATATTTTTAAAGCAAAATAACGAACAAATTTTACTTTATGAAAAAGAAACATATTCAAACTTTGGTGAAATTATTGATAAAATTGATGAAGTTCTTCAATTAGCTGGTTATTATATTGTTGAAGATATTGAAAAAAAAATTCAAGTAGAATATGATCAAATTGAAACTCAAATTAATGAACAATTAAATAAATTATATGCTTACATGGATGAATTCCCTGGTTTTGTCGATATATTCCATCAACCTTTGGAAGATTTACTTCAAGCAATTTATCTAGCATCTGCAAATTGTTATAATACAGTTTATAAAACATCAGAAAAAGCTGTTAATGTTTATGATGAACTTTATAATAGTATTAATAGTGGGCAAAATACTTATCTTGATTATCTTTTGCAAACAACTCAAAGTTCTATAAATGATTTTATTCAAGAACTTATTAATAAATTAAAAAGTATTTATTCTGCTTCTCAACTTTTCTTCCCTAAACTTAAAGAAGAAGTTGATTATCAATTAGATTTAATTGAAAAGAAATTTGATACTAACTTTACTCATTTTGATATTTGTACTTATTATGATATAAATGATAGATTAAATGAAATTAAAAGTATATTTTATGATTTTGAATCAGGAATTAAAAATGCAACAATAATGGAAAATGCATTTTTCAATAGTTCAATTATGTCAAGTTTTGAAAGTATTGTTGATCCATATATTAAACATATTGAATATTATTCTGATAAAATGAAACATAATCTTTCAGTAATTGAAGGAATGAGAAGATATTATGGACAAGAAATTGGAGATACTAGAAGAACAACAACTATTACTTGGATAGATGGAATGAGAAGAAAAATATATATAATGATGGATAAAATCCTTGAAAAAATTAATAATTTATATCAACAAAAAATATTAGCATTAAATAGTGATTTTAAAGGTGAAGTTGAAAAAATTAAAATATATGCTGAAGAAATTCTAAAAAATGGTACAGAATTTTTACAATATTTAGAAGATAATAAATTAGTAAATTATGCTAAAAACTTCTCAATATATATTGAAGATATTACATCAATTTCAACAATTTATGTTTCTACTCTCCAAGTAAGAGAAAAAGCATTTAAAGAATATATTATTGATGCATTAAAAAAGAAAGATTTTGATTATATTACTCCAATTATTGAAACATTTAAAAATGATGTTCAAGGTTATATAGACGATATTATTTATGAAACAAAATTAAAGCGTTATTCATCTGCCATTGAAAAATGTAAAGAATTACAAAATAGAATACCTCAATTAGTTAAAAGATATTTAAATGCTGATTTAGCTTCAAATATTAAAAATAAATACGTAGATGATGAAGCATTTAAAACAATGGCCCAACAATATTATGATGAAGTTTTACCTGCATTTATGGAATATAATAATACATTCTTTGAAAAAGTTTTTAAAGAACATATGGGATCATATATTTCAAGACCAACAGAAGTTGAAACAAAATTAAGAACAATTCAAAATAATGAAGAAAAAATATTAGAGGAAACAATTGAATATATAACTACAATTATTATTACTTATATTAACAATGAAATTAAAGATGCTTATTTAAAAACTGCATCTTCATTTGAAAGTTATTTAGATTATTTCCATACTCAAGCACCAAAAGAAATATATGGATCAAGTGGAAATTATAGAAAATTATATGAAGATATAGAAAATTATTTCAAAGATATTCATAAATTATTAACTGAGGATACCAAGAAAATCCCAATATTATATATGAGAAAAATAAAAGATGAATTTAGTTTAACTAAATATTTTGAACAAGGTGAATTCACTATCACTAACAATATTTTAGGAAAACTCATTGATGAAATTTATATTTATTTCGATGAATTTATTTGTATTACCAATGAAATTGTTTGTAAAGATGGTGAATTAGTTAATATTATGTCATCAATTGATCAATATCAATTCCAACTTGCAAAACTTAGAGCAGCAGTTAGTTATTTATCAACATTAATTCCATTTGCAAAAGATATAATTAATTCAGATCTTTTAGCTGATTTAGATCCTAATGAATTTTTACAGTTATATATAGAAAATTTCAACTACAATGAAAACGCTTTAATTTCACAAATATTAGAATTACTTGAATTTATTAATGCAGAAACTAAATTATTTATAACTAATTATGCTTCAGGAATTAAAGATAAAATCAGAGAAATATTCTATAAGGCTATTAATAAAGAAGGACTTGCTGAAGCTGTTACCAAAATTGCACAATCCATTTTCATTGATCCATATGATTACCAAATGGCACTTAAAAGTTATGTTGAAGGACCTTGTGGACCAATTGCTAGATTTATAACTCTTTTCAATGAAGAGATTATTTATAATACTGAAAAATCAAATATGAAATTTTCATTTAATAGAGATGCATATAATCAAGATTACTTAAAAATAAATGCCGAATTAGTCCAATATTATAAAAATGAAAGAGAAAAGTTTTTAGATGAAGTCTTTGTTCCTAGAGATCTTGAGCAAAAATTGTATGATTTTATTGATAAAGCAATAGATGATGTATATAACCAGTTAAAAGATCAAGTTGAATTAGTTTGTGAAGATACTGAATTTGTCTTTTTAAATTCAACTTTTTCTTTAGTTAATATTATTGGTGATACATTAAACGATGTTAGAAATCAAATTAAAGATGAAATTAAAGAAGAAATTGATAATATATATAACGAATATTTAGGACTTTTAATTTACTATATTAAAGGTAATTTAGATAAAAGATTTGATGTTATAATGGAAAATCTAGATTCTCAAGCTCAATCTACCTTTAGTACTTATAGTAATAAATCACAAACAAGCGAATATGTAATTGATGCCTTAGATAGAGAAAATCTTGTTCCTGGATTGAGGAATGTTTTGAAACAATTTATGGATAAAGCAAAAGATATTTATAACCAAATGACTATTGCTTTAAGTTTAAATCAATTACAAGATGATGAATTAAAAGATTTTGACCTTATTATTGGAGCAGTTGGAGTCATAGATGGAATTAAAAATGCTTTTGCTGATTTCATGGAGAAAGCAAGAATGCGTTTAACACAAGAAATTTTAATATTTGAATCAAATATTAATGTTTATTTTGTTAAAGGATTTAATAAAACAATTGAATCTTTCCTATCAACTACTGGAAAAGATTATTTAGATGCTATCATTGAATCTGATTATTTAACAAATGTTGTATCTAAATTTAGAGATATGATGATTTTTGTTAATAATACTTATGACTATATGAATGCATTATTAGATGATGTATATCTTAAACAAATAAGTAAATTAATATCAAAAAGAGTTGAAGAAATATATGGATATGTAAGAGATGAAATTAAAGATGTAATTGAAACACAAATTGATGTAATAATTTCAAATAAATTTGAGATCTTTAAAAATGCAATATTGGCTTCAATTCCAAATTATTTCTTAACAAGATTAACAGAAATGATTAAATCAGATTACTTCGTTAATACATTATACAATGAAAAAGTTTATAAATTAATTCCCCAAAATTATACTGATGGTTTCCGTGCAAACTTAACTCAATATTTACATTCAAAATTAACAACAGATAATCTTAAAGATCAATATAAGAATACAGTTAATTCTGATTTTAATGTTGTTGTTCAAATTCTTACTAATTATCATGTATTAATGGGAAAAAGAGCAAGTGAAGCTTCTCATACATATAGTAATGCTGCAATGAATACAATGATTGTTAAATATTTAGAATGGAGTGAAGAAGTTATAACCTTTGACATTCTTTATTACTTAGATGTTGATGAAAATAAAATAGACAAAATTAAAGAATTCTTTGAAAAAGAAATTATACCAAGTCTTAAAGATATTTCTGATGGTTATGATATAGAAAGAGGAATTCAAATAAGAAACTTACAAAAAGTTCTTGAAGATTATAAAATTGTTGACTTCTTAAAAGAAGTAAAAAAAAGATTAGCAGATATGAAATTCGAAACAAATATAGAAGAAATAAATAAGAAAACTAAGGAAATAATGGATAATTTATATAACAAAGTTAAAGCAATGTTTGATAATATTGCCCCTAAACTTAAAGCAAGATTTAATGAACCACTTTCTGGTTTTAAGAAAATAGAAAAAACAAGAAACCTAAGAAATTTACTTACTTATGATTTAAGACAAATTAACGAGCAACTTTCAGTAACTCAACAAAGATATGAAAGATTTAAAGAAAGTGTTTTAAAAAATGATAATTTAATAGCAGTTGCAGCACAAGTTGGTGCATTCAAAGGTAAAATATTAAATTCAGCTGAACATTTAATTGATTACGTTTATTCATACAAAGTATTAATTTCTGATTTTATAGATCCATCACAAGTAACTGAAGCAATAGAATCAAAAGCTAGTGAAGTAAAAATATTTTTAATGGATTATACAATGGATTTATCTAAAAATGTCTATGATACAATTGGTATCATCAAATCTAGAGTAACTAATGGTTGGGTTGCTATTAAAAAAGAAATTGATTCATCAATTTCAACAACTTTAGACGATGTTTTCAGAACATTATTTTCAAAATTAGAAGAGTTTTCAGATATAGTAAATGAAAAACTTGAATTTAATTCTCCATTTGAATATTATGTTTTTGATGAAAAAGATCAAGTTGTAGTAAAAGTTAATATTTTATTGAAATCAATTAATCTAAAAAATGTTTTCTCAATTAAACCATATAATACATTTTATTTCCATTCATCAATAACTACTGATGCATATCTTAATGCTCAAATTAGTTTAACTATAGATGAAACTATGAGAGTTCTTGATGATGGAACAGTTGGAGGAGGAAGAATTGAAATGGAGGTGAAACATGTTTTAGATAATAAATCTGTTGAAGTCAAATCAACAGTTAAAACAGATAATACAAAATATATCAGTTATTACCAAGAATTTGAATACAATACTTTTAATTGGGTTACTAAACAAAAATTAGATCAAGAAACTAGATTAGATAGTAGTACATCATTTGTTAAAGCTTTTCAAAATGGTTTAGTGAAAATTTCACAATTTTTAACTCAAACTTAATTTTATCTTAAATATAAATATAATAATATTAATTTTAATTCTTAAAACTTGAATTTTTATTTTTAATTTACTTGATATTTTTGATTTATATTTTTTTAAAAAATTTAATTTATTTATGGATAATAAAATTTATATTAAAGGAAAAAAGAGGATTAAATTTAAAAATAATTGAAATAATACTTAATTAAATATTTATTAAAATTATTTAATTAAAGATATAAATAAAAAAAATATATTTAAAATTAAAAAATTTTTTCATAAATTAACCATAAAAAAAATATTTTTCATACAAAATAATTAAATATAAAATTTATTTTTTTTTAATTTCATTTTTAATGTCCAAATTTTTTTGATGATTAATAAACTTTTCCAAACCATCCAACCCAATAACTACAACACTTAAATTATCAACACTAAATTTATCCATAGCATTTTTAATAATCATATTACAAACATCAAGAGTAATAAGATTAATATCATATTTTCTTTCTTGAGCACATTTCTCAATAGTAAACCAAGCAGAATCAATAATTTCAAAATTAGATAAATTATCAAAAATTCCATCACAACCAATAATAATAAAATCCATATTAGAATTAATTTCATAAACATAAATATCAGGAATAGAAATAATTTCTCCTTTTAATCCTCCAAAATAATTATCTTTAGCTTTAATATCTCCAATTGTTCTAGCAACAGCTAAATGACAAGGATAAATTCTAAATATTATACCATCTTTAAGATAATTATCAAAATCACTTTCTTTTTCTATAATTTTTACTTTATCAATTTCTCTTACTTCATCATCTGGATCAATATAAATTTTACCACCTATTTTATTTATTCTTTCAAATTCTTTTGGATTATTTGGTTTATGATCAATTGATAAAGGTTGAATTTTATTACCATTATCATATGATATAATTGCTCTTGAATCACCAATATTTATTACATATATTTTATTATCTATTATTAAAACTATACATGCACATGATCCACTATAATCAATATTATTATTTAATATATCAACGTATTTTTTATTAAATTCTTTTTCTGTTTTTTCTATTGCATTTAATATTGATTCTTTTATATCTAAAGGAAAATTTTTATCTTCTATTAAATTATTTAAAAAATTATGTTTTAAATAAGATGAACATGTTTCTCCACCATGACCATCAAATATTGCAAAATATGATATTTTTGGCCAATATTGAATTTTTTTATTATGTGGTTTTTTTATTAAAGCATTTACTGAAACTCTGTCTTCATTTTCTTTTTTTACTAATCCATGATATGAATTAAATGAAAATGATTTTATATGACCTAATTTTTCTTTTGACATTTCTCCAATTGGATAATTTTCATATTCTTTTTTTAATATATTTAATGATAAATTTAAATCTGTTATTGGTCCTAATATATTCTTTGAAAATTCAGTTGTACTTAAACGACGAAATAAATTGTGTTTTATTAATGGAGAATTTTTATTCATTATTTTATTTGTAAAACTTTCTGCATTTTTTGAAGCTTTTACTTTTTCATTTTCTTGTTTTTTTTCTAAATTTGAAGGACTATTTAATATATTTGCAAATTTTGATATTTTTGAATCACTAAAACGATTTTTTGATGTTTTTGATTTAACATTTGAACGTATTGGACTTGACATTTATTTAGATTATTTAATTTATGATTATCTTTAAGAATAATTTATATTAGATTTTATTCAATTTAATTTTTAATGAGTTATACTAATTATATCAAAATATTTTTTTCTATTTTATTTTTTAAAATAATTTTTTCTTTATTTTTCTTTAATTGAATATAGAATAATTCTTCCCATTTTTTATGATAATATAATAGATTAATTATTTAAAACATTGGATTAATTATAATTCTTTATTTTTATTGATATTCTCTAAAGAAAAAGATTTTTAAATAAATGAAATTTAAAAATAAAATAAATATATTTATTCACCTTTAAAATATCAAATAATATTTTATTCTTTATTTTAATTAAAAATATTAATAAATAAAAAATGTATTTTAATATAAAAAAAATATCTATATCATATATAATATATTTAAAAAAAATTAAAAAAATAAAATAAAAAAAAATAAAAAAAAAAAATGAAAAAATTACCATTTAAAACAAAACAACCAGAAGGTGATTCAAATGGGAAAACCATAACATTAATAGGAGAATTTTGTCAAAGCTGAGGAATATATAGAAAAATACAAGACTTTGTATCTTTATTAGTAACACCTCTTTCAGAAAAGGGTTATACTGTTAAATATAGTGCAGTTCCTGTACCTTTTAGAATTCCTTCAGATTATACTATTTATAAAGTTGAAGATGATAAAAAAATAAAAGTATTCAGTAATAAAGAAGAAGATGAAGAAAAAGGAATTATAGTTGGATATGAAATTGATGAAGATAATGTTGAAGAAGTAATTAAAAAAATTATTGATTAAATAGAATCTTAAAGATTAAATAATGGAATTTTAAAATTATAAAAGAAGTAAAGTTTTATTTTTGTGAATGTATAAAAGGAAATTTTTGAAAAATAAAAACTTTTTATATGTGAATGATAAAATTTTTACTTTCTTTTATTCTTTTTTAATTTCATTTACTAAATTTAAACTTATTATTAATAAAAAAATTATAAAATTTTAGAAATGCTATTTTTTTTAATAATAAAAAAAAAGATTATTATAATTGAATATATTTTTAAATATTCAAATTAATTACTTTTATTTTGGAAGTTTTTCTATTTTATATTCTTTGAAACTTATTTTGATAAATATTTTTTCTTATTAATTTTTTTTTTTAATCCTTTATTTTAAATTATTCATTCTTTTTTATATTTTAAGATATGCTGATATTAAATAAATTTAATTAATTAAAATTATTTTATATTTAATATATATGCAAAACCTGAATTGTGGAAAATATTATTAGTTCATTCAATTTTCATATTTGACTATTTAATATTTTTTGAAAAATTAATTAAATTTATATATTTTTATAAATTAAAAAATACATTCTTAAAATCTTTATTATTTTTTTTTATGATAAATTTAACCATATAAAAAGTTTTTTATAGTCATTAAAAAATATTTATTTCTATATCAGTCTCTAATATAATTAAAGATAATTTTATTAAAATAAACAAATAAAATGGTCAAATCACATCAAGATTTAGGTAAACATATTTATAAAATATTATTTAAACCTTAGTTAAAAATTACACATTCAAGTTCAAAATTTTCAATATATATAAAAGGGAAAAATTAATATTTAAATTAGAGAAGGAAAATTTACAAATAATTCTATTCAAATGCCCTTATTGTTCGAAAATTTATAAAAATGTAACAAGATATGAAATTCATTTAAGAACACATGTAAAATATTATCATTAAATTATAATTTATTTCATTATTTAGACTGGAGAAAAACCTTATAATTGTTCATATTGCAATAAAAAATTTAATGAAAAAGGAAATTTAAAAACACATATAAGAATACATACTGGGGAAAGACCATATAAATGTGACTATAAAAATTGTGATATGGCATTTAAAACAAAAGGGCAATTAAATGATCATAAAAATAGACATTTTAATTATAGACCTTTTATTTGTTCAATATGTAATGCTAGATTTAATAGAAAAATTAGATTAAAAATACATTTTATGATTCATACTGGAGAAAAACCTTTTGTTTGTAATTTTCCTAATTGTAATATGAAATTTAGAGACAAAGGAAATTTAAATAATCATTATAAAAAACATCTTAACAATAATTGTATTAATTTAAATAATTATAATAAATCTCAAAATATAAATATTTCTGTTGATAAAGAAAAGAATAATTATAAAAGTACTGAAAGTGTTTTAAATGAAAAAGTAATATATAATAATATAGTTTATAATTTTTATAATGAAAAAGAAAATGAAAAAATGGATTTTTTAAATTTAAGCGAACTAAATTTATTATTTGATAATAATCAAGAAATAATGGATGATGATAATTTCATTTTTAATGATTGTTAAAAGAGGTTATAAATTAACTTAAATTTTTAAAATGTAAATAGATATTTATCAGTAATTTTAAAAAGTTCAAAAAATATCAGTGTGATATTATGAATACTTTATTTTGGTGTAAAAATCTATATATAAAACTTGTTTTTATCATATGAAAAGTTTATTATTAAAACATTAGTTATATTTTATCAAATTTTTAATAAATAAGATATGTATATTTATTAATTTATAATATTAAAAAAATAATAAAAATAAATAAATTAATTGATTTATTAAGTTTAATTTAATTATTAAAAATTATATTTTAAATTCAATAGAATTTAAAAATGTATAGGTAAATTAAAAGATAATAAATTTTAGTAATTATTTATTATATTTTTCTCATAAAATATCATATAATATTAAATTATTGTTTCGTTAATTTATCTTTCTTATTATAATTTAAAAAAAATGTAAAATATTATAAAGACAAAATTAATTATATTTTTTCAATTATTAAAATAAATAAAAAATAAACAAAAATATAAATATCAAAAATAAACAAATTCTGAAAAAAATTATTATTGTATTTGGTGAAATTTTAAATCTTGTAATATGGATTATAAAAAAATTATCATTTATGAAAAAAAAATTAATAAGATATATTAGATATTGTCATAATATATTCATAATGAGATATTCATTTCAACAAATTGGTTTTTACAATAAAAAAATTAAATGACCATTTTCTTCCTCAATTAAATAGAAAATTATATAATTTGTGAACAAATGAAATGTATTTTAATTAATATTTTCAAATTAAAAATAATCAAAGATAAAAAATAATAAAATACTTAAGAGAATAATTGATGATAGAAAATTTAAAGAACTAGAAGAATAAAATAAAAATAAAAGAAGAGAAAAGATACAGTTTAACTAAAAATGTGAGCCTGATTTTCCAAATCCAAAATAAAAAAATGAATTTACAAGAAAAATTTTTATAATAAATTTGAAAATCATTAATAGAATATTAAAAAAATATTCAAGGGAGAATAATATAAATAATTTAATAATTTAATATATATGATAAATTAATTCTCAAGAAGAAGAAATTTATTGTATACGTAATAACAGTTTGAATACTACTTTAGATACATTTAAAAAATATTTAAAT
>JAEEGK010004130.1_pt1 | contig 35772 bp, 26 predicted proteins | sample 8958771 | NCBI WGS metagenome assembly JAEEGK01 (sample SAMN16246547, study PRJNA631951) | gut metagenome | biome: gut microbiome; feature: rumen; material: SC-attached | host: Bos | place: Iran: Karaj | collected 2018-10 | reverse complement strand
ATTGAAATAGCGTCCCTTCGGCAATTTCGAATACGTCTTTTCGCCGGGGACCATACGACCGAGGGCATTGTAGCGACGACTATCGCGAACCGCAGGAGCATCCGTCGGGCGCTTCACAATCGCATCCGTGCTACTCGAAGACGATTCCACATCGTTTTTCACCTTCGCGGGGCTGCATCCGGTGCGGTACACACCCTTGATATCGAAAGCAATCATGTCGATGTTCGGTCCGCCGTCTGCCGAGGCAGAGGCAAGTTTCACCTTAAAGTCAAGTGCATCCACCCACACGTCCTTGATGTAGACGGTATCCCACTCGTCCCAGCTTCCGGTCGATTTGAAAGTCACATCGTACACGCCATTATCGACAGTCACCTTCATGTCTCGATCAGAATTTCCGACGAACGAGTAGCGAATCATCACACGCGCGTTCGATGCGGACTGGTCCGAGGTCACATTGTAAGTTGCCGTGCTGTAGGCGGAGTTGTCAAAGTTAAAGAAGCCCTGCCCCGTAAAGCCTTCATGATTCGCCTCGGTCCAACCATCCCCCGCTTCGGGGCTAGCCATGTCAATCGGAGATGGCCAGGCTTCGTCGGCAACACCCGTAAAACAGAGCGCCGTGTCAATAGAGGCCGAAGATTCCGGTCCCACGGAACTAGAAGAGGTCGGATTGTCACCGGAGCCTTCTTCGCCATGCGAAGTCGGCTGGCAGGCAGGACCACCGTCAAAGACAGCCGTATAGGTTGCCGCGCGGTAGAGGGTCTTTTTGCCATAATAGTTCGAATCGGCAGAAAGTTTATTGCAGTCGTCATCGTACCAGCCAACGAACTTCTTGCCAAAGCTACCGGGGCTCACATGCAAAGTAAGCGGAGCGCCGCCAGGGAGTTGCTGGTTATGCGTAATGAGGCCCTTGCTGTTCGAAATATTCGCCTTGACCGTAAATGCGAAACGCGGCTTGAGGGAGGACACGAGCTGCGTCAGGTTCGCCTTGTTGTCGGCAGAGATGTACGATTCATTTTTCAGGGCACTTTCAAGTTCCTCGGCAATCCACTGGCAATGAGCAATAGAGCCCGATTCCTGGAAATGCGTCGTTCCGTCGTTGGTGACACCATCCTTGTAATTCGGGTATTCCCCAGCCAGGAACATCTTGAACTGGTAGCGGGAAACATACGCCGGGTCCCAGCTCTTGCTATAAGCATTGTAGGATTTTGCATTCAGGTTCACGTAGACTGCGCCATTTTTCTTCGCAAGTTCTTCCATCTTGCCGACAACGTTGTATTCTGTAAAGATATTGCGACCGTTGGCCCCCATATTCATGTTCATCGGGGTCACGTACACCAGGGTAACGCCCGCACCTTTAGCCACATCGGCATACTGTTGCAACCAATAGCCAAGCGAATCAAAGGGAACCTCGCGCGGTTTGCTTCCAAAATAGCGGTCATTATGGCCGAACTGGACCATCATGACATCGCCCTTCTGGAGATTCTTCTTCACTTCGTCCAGACGGCCTTCCTGCACGAACGTCTTTGAACTGCGACCGCCGATAGCGTAGTTCACTACCTGGACGCGGGAACCGTCAAAGAAACCCCCCAGAATCTGCCCCCAACCCGTTTGTGGGTAGGCATTGTCCTTGTAGTTACAGACCGTGGAGTCGCCAATCACGTGAACCTTGAAACTCGTGGAATCGCCCACGGCGATACCCGCAAAGACCAAAGCAGCAAGGAGGTATTTAATGGCGCGACGCATCCTTACCTCACCTTCGCATAAGTCGCGACAAGCTTCGATTTACCGTCGCGCACCACGACACGATAGAGACCGTTCGCACGCACGAGCGAAGAAAGATCCACCTCGCCCACGGCCATCGCCTTACGCACTACCAGACGGCCACGCATGTCGAACACGCTCACGTCGGCATCGCGCACCAGCGAAAGCACTGCGCCACGGAGCCTTACATCCGCATTTGCGGCAAATCCGCGCACCACTTCCGTCGTGTCCGTGGTATCCTGCACTTCCGGGCATTCTTCTCCAACGCGGCACACACCTGCAAGGCTGAACCCGAAGGCATCAATATTAGGCGCGCCATCGCTCGTAAGCGACATAATCTTGAGTTCCGTTTCGCCCTGCGGCGCATCCATCACCACATAGGCCGTATCCCACTTGTCCCAGGCACCCGTAGGCGGCGCACTCACAAGATAGTCGTGATCCAAATAAGCGTTGAACATGCGGTCCGTATTTCCGCCATTGGCGTAGCGCACAGCAAGCGTCACGTAGCCCGCCGCCGGGAACTTGACCTTGTAAGAAGCGAAAGACGTCTGCGAGTTTTCGAGATTGAAGAATCCATCACCGATAAAGCCGGTCCAGTTGTTTTCCTTGTAGCCGACGCCCGTATCGGGGCTATAGGCATCGAAGAACTTCTTGATGTTCTTGTCGACCTCGACATCAATCTGCTCGGTACCTTCAATCGGAGTAAATGGAACGAAGGTCACATCGGCAAGGCTCTTCGGAGTCGTCGTCGGGAATGCCGTCAACGCCTTGCCGTCACCGGTATACTTCTGCGCCGTACCGCCCTCATAAACCGCAGTATATTGCGTTGCGGCAGAGCCCATCACGAACGTATGGATGTAGGGAGACTTCACATTGGAGCGGCTCGGGGCACCCACCTTGTTGCCGTTGCCGTCGTACCAGCCGAGGAACTTCTTTCCGCTCTTCGGCATGGTCTTGAGCATCACGGTCATTCCCTGCGGGTAATACGCACCGAGGGACGTCGCATCGGCAGCACCTTCGGGGCTCACCTTGACATCGACCTGGTACATGGGCGCCATGTAGTCGCCGAGCTTTTTCACAATCGGGTCCGTATGCGCACGCATCTGTTCGGTAATGATACGCCCAAAGGCGTTCGCACCGTTCATCTGCAAGTGCACCTGGTCCGTCTGGTCACTGCCCAGGTTGCTGTATTCTGCCTTGGTAGCATAGTTGAAGATGAACTGAGCCGCGTACTGCTCGCCCACCGAAATCATGTAGTTCGCGACCATCTCGCTCATGTCGATAAACGGCACGTTGAGTTCTTCGGCGAGGCTCTTGTTGAGCGCCGGATAACCGCGGTAGCTGTTATGAATCTGCGTCGGGGAATCGTAATACAGGCGGCGAATCGGGCTCATGATAATCGGGTATGCACCCTTCGCGCGGACATCGCTCACCATCTTCTTCATGTTGGAAGCGAAGAAATCCTCGGTACTGTAGCTCACGTCATTGATTCCGAACTGGATTACGACGTAATCGCCCGCCTGCAACTTTTCGGCGATGCAGTTGCCGTTGGAGCAGCCCTTCTTAAAGAACATGTCGTAATAACCGACTGCGGTATTGCCCTTCTTGTCCTTGCCGCCACCGCCAAGAGACATGCCGCCCTGGCCGCGGTTCACGACCGTAGCCTTGGTCGGATCGAACCAGAAATGGAAATCCTGGCCCTGCCCCTGCTTGGGGTAGTAACCCTCGGCCCAGTCCTGCATGGTGGAATCACCACACATGTAGATAGTCACTGCCGACCATGTGAGCGGAGCGACGACCATCGATGCGATTACGGCAGATTGCCATACTTTAGTGAATATATTCATAACATCCCATCCATTTCCAATTTTATTTATCTCTTAAACAGAGATTTCTGCTTAATTTTTCCGTTTAGTTTCACCTTCACGACGTACATTCCTTCCGAAAGAGCACCGCGTTCAAGAGCAAGTACAGACTCGCCTGCCGTCACGTAACCCGAGACAGCGCCGCGCATAGCACCGGAAAGATCGTAGAACGAGACTTCTGCGAAGCCCGAAACCGAAGTGAAAAGCGTACCCGTAGACGGACGGTAGAAGAAACCTCTGTCAAAGTGAACCACCTCAGGAAGCGAAGATTTTTCGTCTTCAGCAATCTTCACTCCGCCCACATCAAAGTAGAAGGCATCGACATCCGGGCCACCCTGCTTTATCGTAGACTTAAGCGTAATTTCATTTTCACCCTCATCCAATTCAATCTCGACAGCAACCGTTTTCCAAGTAGACCAGTCACCCGTCTCGGCCATATTGATGGTTCCAATTTCTTCATCATTGACAACTAAAATCATGTCACGGGCTCTTTTGTCGCCGTTTGAATAACGGATGTTCATCGTCGTCTTTGCATCTGCACTAGAAACAACCTTCCATGTAGCAAAGCTCGACTTCGAGTTTTCAAAGTCATAGTAACCGTCGCCAGTATAACCCTTATCTTCTGTTTCCACGGATCCCTTGCCGTCAGCCGCCTTAGCCGCGTCTACGACAGACGTATCCGTAACAACGATAAGGCCTTCCAACGACACATTTTCGGCCTTGCTGCCTACAGTTTTCAAACTAAACTTGAAAGAGCCCACCTTCTTCGGCTTGCCAGAAATTTTCACCGTCATCGCAGAAGAATCAATCTTGGCGGACACTCCTGCCGGAAGCCCTTCTACCTTGACACCCGAGCAGAACAGATAGTTGTAACGGAGTTCTGAAATCTTTTTGCCCAAAGCAACCGTCTGAATTTCGCTTGCGGTACCCACTTTTTCAAGGACGGCATCCGGGTACACGGCGAATTCGCTATCACCCACGGCATAGACATCAGGTTTGATCAGCTTCTTGACCATATCCGGCAAGTAGTAGCTCGGGTGCGGCGGCAAGTTGTATGCCGTATTCTGCCATGCGACTGCCTGGCGGTACTGGGCATCGTGCATCAGCGAGTAAAGGCGATGCGGAGTCGTCACCGGAGTGGAGAGAATATAAATCTTGGAGGAATCGCGTTCCGAACGGAAAATCATTTCTTCGCGCCAGTCGCCGAACATGTCCGCCACTAGGCCCGGATAGTTCTTGACACTCTGATTTCCGATCAGGCCAAGCGTCGAATCTCCTTGAAAATAAGTCTCGATCGTTCTCTTTACTGAATTGAACTTGCTAATAACAGGACCATCCAAAAGTTCATCCTGCAAGTCGCCATCGTAATAAATCCTGAAACTCGTCGGAACCAAAGATCCCAAGTATCTAAACTCTTCACCGTCCGGTGTGAGAGACTTATCGAGCTTGATTGGGGTTCCCTTGGCGGAATGGATGTCGTTTACTATGTAAGACCACATTTCGTAGCCGCGGGAAGTGGAATCGATATCGGCAACCATGGCGCGGCCATTTTCCTTAATCAATGTAGGTTTGTCACCAAAAATGATATTGCCCTTGTCATCGCGGAATTCGGCGATGTACTCGGCACTGTCATAATCCGAATGGATTGCCCATACTTCGCGGCCAGCGTGGTCCGGGTCAAAATCGCCGACATAGGCAGCGTAGCCGTAACCGAGGCCGGTCGAGTAACGGAGGGTTCCATCGCTATTCAGGGCCGCACCACCATAGACAATTTCATCCTTGCCATCGTCATCCAGGTCGCCGACAACTATATTGAGGTTGCCCTGACGGAAAAGTCCCTCGCCCGGAGTTTCGGACTTGTGGAACCAGCGCTGCTTCAAATTTTTACCGTCAAAGTCGAAAGCCACCACATAGGCTGCGGTATAGTAGCCGCGAGCAGTAATCAAACTCGGGTGAATGCCATCGAGGTAGGCTGTCGCCGCCAAAAAACGGTCGCAACGGTTGCCATAGGTGTCGCCCCAGTTGAGGCCCAAGGAATCATAGGGACCAAACTCTCTGATATCACGAGAGGGAACATAATCAATCGTCGTAATCTCGGCACCATCGGAACCACGGAACACGGTCAAGTATTCAGGGCCTTCAATAATAATTCCCGATGCATTGCGGTAATCCTTGGTAGAATCCCCGATAACCTTGCCCTTGCCATCAATAGTGCCATCACCCGTCTTTACAATCATTTCGGCCTTGCCATCGCCATCGTAGTCATAAACCTGGAACTGCGTGTAGTGTGCACCGGCACGAATATTCTTGCCAAGATTTATGCGCCAAAGCTTGGTACCATCAAGTTCATAAGCATCAATAAAAACCGTTCCCGTGTAAGAGCCCACCATGGACTGAGAATTGTCCTTATAGTTGTCAGGAATCCATTTTACGACCAATTCATATTCACCGTCGCCATCCAAATCACCCACGCTCATGTCATCCGGATAATAATTGCAAACCGTCTTATCAGAATCAGGCATTACCTGGCTGGCGGGGCGATCCAATTTAAGCACCTTGTACGGCACAGAGATACCGCCATAAGCGACCGTCGAATCGAAAACGACAGACGGTTCCTTTTTGATTCCTTCCTTGCCATCGATGACTGCTGCAACCGTATACTTGGACGTCATTTTCCCATCCTTGTCCAAATAGTTGGTCGCGTCATTTTTCCCTATAGAGGCAATTTTTTCGCCATCGCGATAGAGATTGAATTCCGTATTGGGATCTTCTGTACCGAGAAGGCGCCACGAAACGAGCACTCCAGACTTGCCCAGATTCGAGACGGCAAGTCCCCTATTTAAGGCTTCCATCTGGCGGGGGTATGCAAAGGAAAGGAGCGGAAGCGCGAGCACAAGCGCTGCAATAACCGCAAGAAAACCGTGACGAGGATGTTTTGTCATAATTTCTCCTGACATTGATGGGTTATTTGCCAAAACATCCGTATCCGTTCACAATATACTATTTTACCTTACTTGTCACCTTTCCAGAACTTGGAAACGGCAAGATTTTTACCATCGATTCTGACCTTCACGATATACATGCCCTTCGGGAGCAATTCGCGGTCAAGCGAAATGGCCGTAGAACCGGCATTTACGTTCTGGGAAACACCCATGCGCATTGCGCCGGACATATCGTAGAAGTACACTTCGGCAAAGCCTGCCTTAGGTGTAAAGAGCATGCCCGTAGAAGGATTGAAGACAACGCCACTCTTGAACGGAACAACAGGCAAAGCTGTCGTCGAAGTATCAATCTTCTGCGTACCGTCATAGAGTTCTACGCCATCGATACCGAAAGTGAACATGTCAAAGTTCGGGCCACCGTCACTTGTCATCGAGGTAAACGTAATCGTGTTCACGCCCGCGACCAGTTTCACATCAACCTTGGCTTCGGAATACGTCGTCCAGGAGGCATCTGTCGAGGGGAAGCTAATTGTGCCGGCAGAAGCGCCGTTCACGGTAACCGCCATATTGCGGGAGGTAGTCCCACCGTTCGTAAAGCGCACCGTAAGCGTCGTCTTCGCCTCGGTCTTCGAGAAGATTTCCCAAGTGCCGTAGCTCGAAAGCGCATTGTCAAAGTTATAGTAGCCGTTCTTGAGGAAGCCTTCGTTTTCGCTCTGAGTCCAGCCCTTGCCATCCTTCGGGGTAGATGCATCCAGTTCGGACTTGCCGCTGTTCACCACCGGGGTTGTGTCGGTAGGAGTCGGGTCCTCGCCCACTACGAAGATGCTCGGCTGCTTGAGCGACTTCGCCATATCGGGCAAGAAGTATCCCGGGTGCGGCGGCTGATTGTAGGCCGTATTTTCGGAAGCCACCGCCGTGCGGTACGTGGCATCGTGCATCAGCGTGTAGAGGCGGTACGGAGATGTCACCGGAGTCGAGACAATGTAGATCGTAGTCGGATCTTTTTCGCTACGTACCACCAATTCTTCGCGCCAGTCGCCGAAGAGGTCGGCCACGAGGCTCGGCGTATTCTTGGTGCCGTTGCAACCCGTAGCACCGAGAGCGGCAGGACCATCAAAAAAGACTTCGGACTTGATTGCGGAAGAATTGAACTTGGTCACGTAGGCGCCATCTAGGAGTTCATCCTGCAGGTCTCCGTCAAAGTAAATGCGGAAGTTCTGGGACACAGAGGGCGTACCGATTTTTTCGTGCTTTACGGTAAACATTCCACCGCCCTTCGCAGACCACATCTCGTAACCGCGATGGGTAGAATCCACGTCGGCGGCCATGCCACGGCCGTTGTCTACGCCAGGATTCGGCTGCGGGGTCCCCCAGATAATCGTGCCATCGTTTGCACGGAGTTCATCGGTATACTTGGCATCCTTGTGTTCGTGCACGTCCCAGGATTCGAGGCCCGGACGGTCCGGATCCAAATCACCGATGTGGTGGGCATCGCCATGACCGAGACCAGTGCGGTAACGCAGCGTGCCGTCGTGATTCAGCGCCGCAGCCCCGAAGAACACTTCATCGTATCCATCTCCATCAAGGTCCGCCGCCTGAAGGCTGTGGTTGCCTTGTTCGTAAAGACCCTGGCCCGGATCTTCGGACTTGTGAAGCCAACGCAACTTTAAATCCTTGCCATCGAAATCGTAAGCAGCCACATACGCGGAGCTATAGTAACCACGGGCAAAAATGGCGCTCGGATGTACTCCATCCAAATAACCCGTCGCCGCCAGGTAGCGTTCGCAGCGGTTGCCGTAGTTGTCTCCCCACTTGCCCTTAGCCTGGGGCGAAGAATGGCTCAAGATGTCTCGACTCGGTTCGTACGTAATCGTCGTAATCGCAGCACCGTCAACACCACGGAACACCGTCAAGTATTCCGGACCCTTGAGAATAATCCCGTTACCATCGCGGTAATCCTTGGACTTGTCACCAATCGCCTTGCCGGTACCGTCAATCGTACCGTCGGCGGTTTTCACAATCATTTCGGCTTTGCCGTCACCATCGTAGTCAAAAACCTGGAACTGCGTGTAGTGAGCACCGGCGCGGATGTTCTTGCCGAGGTCAATACGCCAAAGGCGTGTGCCATCAAGTTTGTAGGCATCAATGAACACCGTGCCCGTATAACCCGTCTGAGAGTTATCGTGGGCATTACTCGGATCCCACTTCAAAATCAATTCGTATTCGCCGTCACCGTCGAGATCGGCTGTACTCATGTCGTTGGGAGTGTAGGTGCAGATTTCACCATTCGGCATCGTCTGCTCCGCAGGCACTTCAAGTTTCAGAGTCTTGTACGGGAAAGACTTTCCGCTGTTCGAAACCGTCTTGTCGAGCACCACGGAAACAGCCTGCTTGGCCCCTTCCTTGCCGCCAACTACAGCCGCGACCGTATATTTAGAAGTCGTCTTGCCGGCAGCATCCAAGTAGTTCGTGCCACCCGTCTTACCCACAGAAGCAATCTTTTCGCCATCGCGGTAGAGATTGAATTCCACGTCCGGAGCGTCTGTACCTAAAAGGCGCCAGCTCACGAGCATCCCCTTGCCCGTGTTCGTGACTGCAAGACCGCGCGAAAGATTTTCCATCTGGCGCTGAGCCGAAAAAGCCGGAGAAGCAAGCCCAAACGCCAACACGACTCCTGCAAAAATTGTCGATGTTTTTAAACCAATACCCATATAAACTCCATTTTCAAATGGCCTTACTGCTAATCTATTTCTAAATGTTCAAAACAGAACGCAAATTATTCTTATTTGTAGTCTTTAGACAACAAGACTCTACAGCAATTCCTTTTCTAAATATAATCAAAAAATCTATAAAAAGTCCACATTATATTAAAAATTTTATAGACAATTTGGCAATTTTCAAAAATGTAATAAAAATAAAAAGTCCACATTTAGCCATTAATGAAGCCAAGTGTGGACAACTACGGAACCGCCCACAGGTCCGTCACAAGCGAACCACGCTATTTCAAATTGAAACACCGCCTCTTTGAGGCCCCCAAATCCGCCACTAATGTTTCAAAACGATACTACGAGTCGCCTAAAAAGACCAAAACAGACACAAATAACCCACCAATAGATATTGGCACAGAAATTGCTTACTCTAGGGCGAAACAAAATAAATAGTCCAAGTTGGACTACCCACTTGGGCAAAAAGTTCAATCAATGGGTGCGAAACCACCCGCAAAAAAGGAAAAAGAAAATGATCAAGCCGCTTGCAGATCGAATCGTCGTTAAACCGGCAGAAGCCGAACAGAAGACCTCTTCGGGTCTCTTCATCCCGGATAACGCCAAGGAAAAGCCGATGCAGGGTAAGGTCGTGGCCGTGGGCCCGGGCCGCAAGAACGAAAAGGGCGACCTCGTTGCCATGGAAGTCAAGGTCGGCGACGTGGTGCTTTACGGCAAGTACAGCGGAACTGAAGTTTCCGTCGATGGCGAAACCTACCTGATTGTCAAGGAATCTGACATTTTCGCAACCCTGTAATAGGCAACAAAAGAATTTTAAAAAAGGAAAAACAAAATGGCAAAGCAACTTAAGTTTGATGTAGCAGCTCGCGAATCCCTGATGAAGGGTGTCGACAAACTCGCCAACGCAGTCAAGGTCACCCTCGGTCCTAAGGGCCGCAACGTGATGATCGCAAAGGCCTTCGGCGCCCCGAACGTCACCAAGGACGGTGTGTCCGTCGCTAAGGAAGTGGAACTCGAAGACGCCTACGAAAACCTCGGCGCCCAGATGGCCAAGGAAGTCGCCAACAAGACTTCTGACGCAGCTGGTGACGGTACCACCACCGCTACCGTGCTCGCCCAGGCTATTACTCGCGAAGGCCTCAAGAACGTGGCCGCCGGCGCAAACCCGATGGACATCAAGCGCGGTATGGACGCTGCAGTTGACGCCGTCATCACCGAAATCGGCAAGATGGCCGTGAAGATCAACGGCAAGGAACACATTGCCCAGGTCGCAACGATTTCTGCAAACAACGACCCCGAAATTGGCGAACTCCTCGCCAACGCTATGGAAAAGGTCGGTAACGACGGTGTGATCACCATCGAAGAATCCAAGACTGCCGAAACCATCCTCGACGTTGTCGAAGGTATGCAGTTCGACCGCGGCTACCTCTCTCCGTACTTTGTCACTAACACCGACAGCATGGAAGTGGCCCTCGAAAATCCGTACATCTTGCTGTACGACAAGAAGATTTCTACCATGAAGGATTTGCTGCCGATGCTCGAACACGTGGCAAAGCAGGGCAAGTCCCTCCTCATCATCGCCGAAGATGTCGATGGCGAAGCTCTCGCAACGCTCGTTGTGAACAAGATGCGCGGTACCCTGAAGGTCGCCGCTGTCAAGGCTCCGGGCTTTGGCGACCGTCGTAAGGCCATGCTCGAAGACATCGCTATCCTCACTGGCGGTATGCTGGTTTCCGAAGACACTGGCGCCAAGCTCGAAGATGCTCCGGTGACCGTGCTCGGCCAGGCCAAGTCCATCACCATCACGAAGGACAACACCACGATCGTCGAAGGTGCCGGTGACGCCGCTTCTATCAAGGGCCGTATCGCCCAGATCAAGAAGCAGATCGAAGCTACCACCAGCGACTACGACCGCGAAAAGCTCCAGGAACGTTTGGCCAAGCTTGCTGGCGGCGTTGCCGTGATCAAGGTCGGTGCCGCTACCGAAGTTGAAATGAAGGAAAAGAAGGACCGCGTCGACGACGCTATGCACGCAACCCGCGCTGCCGTCGAAGAAGGTATCGTTCCGGGTGGTGGCGTTGCCCTCATCCGCGCCGAAAAGGCCATTGATTCCCTCAAGTTTGATAACGCCGACCAGAAGACTGGTGCCGCTATCATCCGCCGCGCTATTGAAGAACCTCTCCGTCAGATTGTCCAGAACGCAGGCCTCGAAGGCTCTGTCGTGGTGAACAAGGTGAAGGAAGGTAAGGATAGCTTCGGTTACAATGCCAAGACCGATTCTTACGAAGACCTCATCAAGGCTGGCGTGATTGACCCGGCTAAGGTGACCCGTACGGCCCTCAAGAACGCCGCTTCTATCGCTTCTATGATTCTCACGACTGACTGCGTGATCGCTGAAAAGAAGGAACCGAAGCCGGCAGCTCCTGCCATGGATCCGTCCATGGGCATGGGCGGCATGATGTAATCATCAGCTAGATTCTACTCCTTATGGACGTCCGGTTCCGAGAACCGGACGTTTTTTTGTGCGGGAATTATTTGAAATTTTAACGGCGGGAGTCTGCTCGGCAAAGGTGCTTTCTCGGCGGGATGCTGCTCGGCTTTGCCGGTACAATTCGAGGCGGGAGTCTGCTCGGCACAGCCGAGCAGTTCCGGCTGGGGCTCGGTCATGGACAAATAAATTTGTCCGCGACTCTCGCCCTGAGCCGTAATCGAACCCTTCGGGTTCGCTCCCTCCTACAAAAATAAATAGCCTGGTCACCATAAAGGTGTCCAGGCTATTTATACTCGAGGCGGGATTCGAACCCACGACCCATTGCTTAGAAGGCAATTGCTCTATCCAACTGAGCTACTCGTACTATTGGATAGAGCCTCAAACATGCTGTTGAATTTGGCCATTTCGTTCTAAAATCCGCATTTTTGCATCATTTAGGCAAAATGTCTCTACAGAAACATCTACAGACCCTTCTACAGTCAAAACATGCTAAATCGTGCGCCTCCAAAGCTCGTTTAAGTCAATATTTGATTAGTCTAGAGCGATTTTGTCGTGCTATTTACCGCACCCTACCGCTCTATTCAATAGCACGAATATAGCACGATTCTTGGAAAATGTCAAGCATGTTTTGCGTCACAACAAAACGCAGCGAAGCCTTATCATCACTAGCATTGCAGCAATCGACATACTACAAAAACACAGCACGACAAAAGCACGGGTAACAAATCAGTTACAATAGCTCCCTAAAACAAAAAAGAACGACCGCCAATCAGCGGTCGTCCCAGTATTTATCTACCGTCGGCGGGAGTCGAACCCACGACCCGTTGCTTAGAAGGCAACTGCTCTATCCAACTGAGCTACGACGGCGAGGCCTCGTTTGAGGTGGCTCAAATATAGCCAAAATCAAGGAATGCGTCAAATACCCCAGCCCCCAAAATTTTGGAAAAATGCCCCTTCTGACTTTGCTCACTTTTGGGGTATGGGGTTATTGACAACCGATTTTTATTCATTCGATTTCGAAGGCGCTTTCTCCGATATGGAGATTCCTTTTTTAGGAAAAACCCGTACCCATATATGGATTTTGAATTTGCAACATCCATTACCGAAAACTCATTAAAAACACCTTTACGGCGATTTCCATCCATATAATATCGGCTTTCAGCGCGAACCGCCTATGGCACTGTCTATCTATAACCGGGCGTCCCTACATTCTCCATCCTCTCTATGACAAGAGAAACCGACAACAACGGAGACTAATATGCACTATGGTGTAAAAAGGGAATTGCACAATGTCTTGGTACGACCAGGGTGTTACACCGAAGACTTTAAAACCTATTGGCAAAAACAGCAAGCGTGTGAGCGAGACGGATGCGGTCGCGTGGTTGTCAACATCCATTCGAAGGATCGGCTCACGTCCGCACGTTGGAAGCGGTTCTGCAAGAAACCGAACCCCATTGTCGATGAGTGGGCCGACAAGTACACCTGTAACGCGGTCTTGGTTGGGGTGCTTGGATGGGTCGTCTCTCGCAAGGTGCGTCACATCGAAGACCACCACGTAGTCGAGCAGACGGAACACAAGACCTACAAGAGCCGCCCCAAGCACATCGTCAAGGGAGGCACCCTCTACGCCGAATGCCGTTATGTCTGCACCTATGATGCCAGAGAATACGACCCCTTGGAACACTGTTAGACAAGTTATCCCGCGTATAACCGCGGGACATTTTTTTACCATACGCAATCCGTAACTGACTACGAGCAACCGGGTTTCCCATAACCAATCATTACATCTATGACACGAGTCATTAACCCCTTACAAGGATAAATTATGAACTACAACGCTATGAAAAAAGCGGACTTGATTGCCCGTATCCAAGAGCTCGAAACACAAGTGAACACGACAATGCAAGTCACTGACTGCAAGGTTTTTCCATTTCGTGAAGGCCCATCAATGGGGCATATGAAAGCTCTTGCAAACATAATCCTTGGCGACCAATTCCTAATCCGAGGTCTCCGCGTTATGGAAGGCGAAAACGGCTTATTTGTCAACTATCCAATAGACCCATTCTTCAAGGGAGATGAGTTCCGCTCACTTTGCAATCCTATCACACGAACAATGCGAGAACACATTGAAACAACCGTATTGGAAAAATACCAGCAGTCCATAGCAACATCCACAGCGGAGGCCAACAATGGCTAAGAAGCCCATCTTCTTCCGACCGACAAAAAAGCGCGTCACTGGTCGATAACATTTAAACAATCACATCCAATCCCGCGTGGAGGCGCGGGATCTTTTTTTGCGTTTACCAATTCCATAACTGTCTATGGATAACCGGGCTTCCCTCATTCAAACATAAAATCTATGACAAGACAAGGGAGACCAAAATGAAAAATAACGTCTATCAAGAAATCACCGAAAAAATCATCGCTCAGCTATCCAAAGGAATCATTCCTTGGGAACAGCCTTGGTTTGGCACTAGAGGAGCCATTTCACATTCGACTGGAGAATCCTACTCCCTGCTCAACCAGATGATTTTGGGCGGCGAGTCTGGTGAATTTATTACTTGGCATCAGATTCAAATGCTCAAGGGTCGCATCATTAAGGGAAGCAAGGGTCGCAAGGTGTATTTTTGGGGAACAATCGAGGTAGGCGATGAGAATGAAAAAGGCGAACGAATTATCAAAAAGATACCCTACTTACGAACCTTCACCGTTTTTCGAGTCGATGATTGCGAAGGCATCGAGAATCGCTGGCAATCGAAACAAGGGAACACAGCAACGGTGCCACCCATAACCCAAGCCGAAAGCACTACAAATCAGTATTTAAATCGAGAAGGTATCAAGCTGGAGCATAAAAATTCAGGCGAGGCCTACTATTCTCCAAGACAAGACTTTATCAATGTTCCTACAATAAATAATTTTCGTTCGTCCGAAGCCTACTACTCCACACTGCTCCACGAAATTATTCATTCAACTGGACATAAAAAAAGGCTAGGCCGATTCAATCCAGACGAACACTTGTCGCCTTTTGGTTCACCGGACTACTCACGCGAGGAACTTGTAGCAGAAATAGGAGCATCTTTTCTATTAAAACGGTTAAACATTGACAACGACAAAACCCTACAGCAAAACAGTGCTTACATCCAAAGCTGGATTCGAGCTTTAAACAACGATGTAAGATTAATTGCTGTAGCGGCAGGTCGAGCTGAAAAAGCGGCTCAATTCGTGCTGGGCGAAAAGAAATAATAAAAACGAGCGGATGGCAGTTTTAAGGCAGTTATGAACAAGGGTGCCATCCGCTCGTTCCAGGTTACCTATAACCGTAGTTTATATTCTCGACGAAAATTTTTATCCGTCCGAACCCAAATCGATATACAACCACTAAGGCATCATATAGTTTATATAGTCTCTCCCCATTTTTCTACGCCATAGCACAAACAACCACAGCAAGCATAAAATTTTTTCCCTTATCACAAACCACCCCTAACTAGACCTCACTTCAACGATTAAAAAAGTTTGTCAAAATGTACACCTTTAGCCAGACAAACAACACTCTACAAAACTAGCACAATCCTTATTTCACAAAGTCTCTATGCTACTTATGCAATATTGCGAAAGAGGCAAGACCATTTGAAACAAATCACAAGGAGATACTTCATGATTTATGCATACGCAAGAGTTAGTTCAGACTCTCAAAACCTCGACCGTCAAGTTTCAGCTCTAACACCTTATGTTTCAGACTCTCGCTGTTTGATAACCGATAAGGCAAGCGGCAAGGACTTCGACCGAAAAGGTTACAAGATGCTAGTCGGTACGGACGCAACAATGCCCCTTCTTCACGAAGGCGATACTTTAGTAATCACAAGCCTCGATAGACTTGGAAGAGACTACGAGGCCATCCGTAAGGAATATGCCCACATTACCCAAGAGCTTGGCGTTGATATTAAAATCCTGGATATGCCAATCCTTGATTCTTGCAAGGAACAAGGGTTGGAAAAAAGATTTATTGCTTCCCTTGTGTTGGAGGTACTAGCATTCAACGCCGCAAAGGAAAGAGAATCTATCAAACGTCGTCAAGCCGAAGGTATTTCTTGCGCCAAAGCTAGGGGTCAGCGCTTTGGCCGTCCTACTATAGCCAAGCCTAGCAACTGGCAAGAAGTCACAGCGGATTGGAAAAATGGAATTATTACAGCGAAAGAAGCTATGAGCAGGCTCAACCTTAAACCGAATACATTCTATAGATTACAGAAAGCTTAGGTAAACGCGGTTGTTATTTACCAAAACCCGCATTTTTCTTTACGGTATCACAACACTGCTTTAGCATAAGTTCGGCGACTTTATGAACATCGCCGTTCTTTTTCTTTAAGAAGACATCGGTTTTGGATCTGAAATTGGGTTCGAACTTACCATCAAGAACATCAGGCCATTTCCCTATTTTCAAATCCACCGCGAAAGTTTTCGATAGAGCAGAGACTTCTTTCTTTAGGCTACATCCAGCCTCACGGCAACACTTCTTGGTCAATTCGGCCAAGCGAGCCATAGCAAAACCCAAATCCAGGTCATTGGGATTCACTAAATAATTTTTTAAAGCTCGTTCAATAGCAATCATTCAGGCTCTAGAAATAAAATTCTCAATAGTCTTGGTCATAGCGTTCATCGAAGAAATCAAGGTCTTCAATTCAGCAACCGACATACGATTTATAATGGCATTACGTTTTATATTTGTATAAAAGACTTGAAGACCGTCTTCCAAGTCCGAGCAAGCATCTGTTAAAGGCTCCATAAGCTCAGCGTGGTCCATATCAATTATATGACCATTAACCACATCCTCGATATCGCTGAGGAAATTATCCAATTCATCATCCATTAATCAATCATCCAACTCATCTGTAACAATTAAACCAACAATGTCTTGTTTGTTAAGTCGGGATTATTCGCTATAACATTTCCATCTTCACCAAACATATGCCAGATTCCATCATTATATTGAGCTAAAGCAAATGCAGTCCACTACATCTTTAGCCGATATCGTTGCCAAGCAGAGATAACATACTCATGGCCTCGATACTTATAGCTATAGGCATAATCAGCCATTTTGCCGTGCCGTACTTTCAGATTACGCTTGAAGTAAGGACAATTCAGAGCATCGGCATTATCACAGCCTCGTTTATGTAACTGACAGGTCAATATATGTTCAGTGAAGCCAACCTGCCTCTTATCTAAACAATGAAGACAAGCGTTGCAGCTCTTTTCGAAGAGCATCTTGGCAAATTTCTGGTCATAAGAAGGCCCTGTCTGCCCATACGAAATCGGGATCAAGATATAGTCTTCTACCTTATCCCAGATGGCAGACATAGCTTGATGTATTTGGTCTATGCGGCCTATACCGGGGCATTTCACCTCGCCACTCTTGTCTAGGATTATAAGCTCAAAGTACCGCAACCCACGACTACACAAATCCTTATGCTGATGCTTAGCAAAATTAAAGTAGCGTACCTCTTCGTCATCATCCCATATATTCCTAGACTCCCAAGGCTTTGAATTATACTCGTTATCCAAGGCGAACTGCACTGTACGTACATCACCAAATCCATCAGCTTTCGTAGACAGCTTAAAGCAGAAATTGAACCTTATCTTTTCACCTTCCTTCTTTGTTTCAATGAAAAAGTCCGGCGAGAAAGCATCCGTCGAGTTATCAGATGGAACTTCCTTGCATAGCCTTGCTATATCGTAGTATCCACTATCTCGATCCACACATCGATGTCCGTCTATATACGGACAGTCCTCACGGCTACAGAGGATTTCATAGAAGAACTCCAAATTCAGCGGATATCCACCACGAGCACACGCGCGATACATATTGACGAACTGGTTCTTCGCCTCTTGAAGACGTGATTCACAATGATAGTCAACCTTGGTCTTGTACTGATCAAAGTTGAACATTCTAACGGATTCATTCCGTTCTGTCAAACCATCTTCTATGAATAGCGAGAAATCCGATTCCGTTTTTAGTTCAATTTCAACAATGGGTATGCCGGAATCTCTCTTGCGCGGTTCCGAAAAATGGCTAACGACGATTTCAACGTACACCTTTCGGCCGTCATCAGCAGTCAACAGTATATCTGGGATAAAATCGCCGTCCCTAATCTCACGCTCTATCTTCTTAAAATCAGGCAATAACGAGATGACTTCATAGCCCAAGACATTGCCACAAGGCTTCTTCTTACCATAAAGGCATTCTCCATAGTGGCAGATTTTTCCCTTGGCTATTTCCAAAAGGAATGGTTCATTCGCATCCATCCGTGCCTTATACGTCTCAATAAACTTGATTATACCCAGCTTGTGTAGATAGGACTCATAGGAACAGACTACATTCTTGCCACCGACGTGCGCGAAATGCCATTCCTTAATCTTGCCACGCTTCGTTAGCATCGGATTACCGCATTCAAGGCACGTAAACGAGTCATTCCCATTTTCTAGAACATAGGCATCGGAGACGTTGTACACGTCTACTATACAGCCGGTTCTATCCTTCGCAAATCTTTGCCACGTCATATCATAAAATATAACACTGTTCGGATGTCACAAAGTGTCAAAAACGAACAAAATCTAAAGAAGATAGAGGCGCCACGATGACCAAAGGATACCAATAAGCCTCTAATCAGGAATAAATACGCCTATTTTGTGCTGCTGTTTCTTAACAGCCGCCTTAAAATTAGGGTTGCCTGACATATCCGCCAAGCATTGAAGATGCGCCAGACGAACCACCAAAGGGAGCGACTTGTACAACTCTGGCGTAACTTGATCGCTACCGTACAAAATTGCATCTAGCACCTCTTGCTGGTCCGTGTAGTCATATATCGTCCGAGAGGCCATATCAGAGAAATCATACGACTTGAGTTGACCTACTTTACCATTCAATTCACTGGTACGGCGAATACGTTCAAGGATTACCGGCATACTCGGCGATGTCATTAGGGATACAGTAAGTTGACGGATTGAATCAAACATTTGTATTTCCGACTTTAACAGCTCCACTTGTCTACGCAGCTTAGCCTTAGCATCATCCAAGTACGCCATCGCTGCTGTACAGTTGGCATCATCGTGCAGAGAGAATTTCAACCCAAACTGATGCGCTAGATAATTGCGAATGGATAAAAGTTCAGCCAACTCAACCTCACGTTGTCGACGAATCTCTTCACGGACGGTTACGTCAGCATCGTCATTAAAACTGTATCTTAACTGTAACTTGACACAATCCGTACCGTCGGCATAGTCCTCCGTCTTCTCGCCATAAAACCCTTTTAGATAAGCCTTGATGACCTTACCTAAAGTGTCTGTATTAGATTCCCACTTTGGTTCTATCTTAGGCGGATTTTTGAGGTCATCCGGCGAATGGAACTCCACTTCGCGATAAGCCTGTTCCACCAGATACTTCATACACCACTCAATGCGCTGACAGAGGTGTAGCTGTTCACCTAGTACAGAATAGACATCTTTGGCAGTAACGGACATCACAAAACCTCATTACTCTTCGGAATCGGGTTTGTACTTCTTAGGAAAGTAATCCTTGCCTAATAGCCATAGGAACTTGTCAACCTGCTTAAAGCTGTACTTGGTAAGGCCATAATACTCACGAAAAGCAACCATGACTTCATGGAATTTAGGGTATTGGCGCAGCTCATTTCGCTTAAAAGAATGGAAGCCATCACGTTGCAGGAAGAAACAAAGCATCTTCTCTACAAAGCTGTCATAAATCGGATAGAAATCTGGCTTATGGTGGCTACAATACTTACTAGCAAAAGAGTAAACACTTACTTCTTTATCATCAGCACGCTTGACCGTACCCATATCATCTACAAGGGTCAAGTCACCATCATCTAATCGTCGGTCTATATCCAAATCAAGGATCTTTTCTGCAACAGGGTTAATGTCAATTATCCTGGTGCTATAGAAATCATTCAGTACGGTTGATTTAAGCAGAACATCCTTTATATCTGTGTTATGAGGACAAAGGCCAAACAGTTTGTCAAGAGCGGCTTCTTGGTTCTGGTAGTCTACCATTTCCTCCCACTGTTCAATGTAGCGTTCAAGTTCATCGCCATTAGGTCTAGGAATGTCAAACACGAACTCGCGGAACCGTCGGAGATTTTTTACATAATTGTTTACGTTTCGTTCAACATCACCTTTGGAATGCTGTTCAAGTAACCTTCTAAGCTCCTTCTTGGCTCGTTTGGAGAAGTCAAACGAGGTTACAACGGACCAGAACAGCTTACGTCCACCCTGCCGCCACAGATAGAACGAATCATAGCACACTGTGTTTATGGTGCTGTCAGCAAAGTTTTCTTGTTCAAGGAATCGCCGGAACTCCTTCCGCAAATCATTTATATTTAACTCTTGAGCGCACCTTATATTCATATAGCACCTCACCAATTCACTGGCATAATATAGTATTCAATGGGACATACACTCCCAACGATAGCGGCGACATAACCAGCAATAGGCAAAAAACACCCAGCGTATGACTGGCTGGGTGTTGCCATATTGCAAGGTGCCAATAATTACGGTCATTTAAATATAAGGGTCTATATTGCGGATGTACGGCATAAGGCAAGTGACGTCAGCTTATCGTTCATAGTCGTCATTGACGCTATCAACACGTCCAACTCATCCTCAGACATTTTGTCAATAACCTGATTACTGCTGCCTGCCTTGATGATTTCATCCAGAGCAATTTGCAGCTTACGGCAAGCCTCCGTCAGCGAATCCATCAAAGCCGCGTGTGCCTTATCGACGATGTTTCCAGATTCAACATTCAATCGGTTCTGCCCACAATTTGATAGTTCTTTTGCCATATTGAACTCCTTATTTGCGGTAGTATCCGTACTATCGTTTTGCTTAGGAATTGGCGGATTCTTTTTCGCCCATTCCATCACCTTTTGATGGTTCTCCATAGCAGTGTCAACAACCCAATATGGAGTTGGCCCCATACGATAGGCGATTTCGTCGTGTACATAGCGCACGCCGTTAATCGTTTTAAAACGAAGCATTGGTTTCTTCATAATAGAATCCTCATTTAATTATCCAACCTCGAAACTATTACAGAACATACTGGCTTGACGTTTCTGCATGGCTAGATTTGTGTAAATTTTTACAAACATTTTGTAAAACATTCCAGCATATGTCGCATATGCTGGGTATCCAACTCAGTAAACGCAGTATGCTAACGTGGATTCCAAATACGATCCAGCATACCTTCAAAGTCGTCACGCAGATCGTCCCAAACATCCAATTCACTGGCCGTGTACTGATCGACATCAATGCGTTGCAACCAACACAGTATGCTGAAGAGTGTGTTATTGCGTGATCCGTTCACTGCCTCATCAATAATAGATTGGGCCTTGCTCATCGCACCAGCTATTCTGCGATCTTCATTGGTCAACTCTTCCTTGCGAGCGGCTCTCTTGGCCTCTTCCCTGATTCTACACTGTTCAAGGAAATCGTCGTACCTTTTACATTCCTGTTCCTGCCATTTAACACTGAACAAGTCAAGCGGCTCTCCCCCATGTTGAAAAAAAAGATATGGAGCATCGGAGCTACGTTTACACGGAAGTTTCTGCCAGTGTCCCTTGTGGAAGCAGCTGGTATCACAGTTTCTAAAATGTTGCTTGAGCGCATCCTTTACAAACCGATTCATATTACGCACGTATAACGGTTCGGCCAACGGAATGACAACACGGTAACGGTCACCCCGCTTTTCTTCTGAGCCATAACTATAACTGGTGTACAGAGTGTACCGAATATCTGTGTACGTATCACGGAACTCGTCAATGGAAACACCAACACCAGTTTCCTTGTCTGGTTCGTAATCAAGCTGCAAGGCGAACAAGTAATCCATATTGTCCGCAATATTTCTTGGCATACCAGATTCAGCATCCAATTCTGGCGAAGCAACTTGCGTGCCATAAATTGCCAAATCGCACTGGGACTTGTCGGCAATCACAGGTGGATTACGAAGGCGGCGGATCCAGTTGTCATTGGACGTCTGGACGGTGGACATAAAAGGGACATAGTCCTGGGGCTTATATAGGAATTTCATATAAATATCCTTTTTTTGAATTGTTTATTAAAATGAGGTGACCACAGAGACCACACTGACCACAAATGTTTTTTTCGGCCTATTTGCTCAAAAAACGGCATTTTACGTGGTCAGTGTGTGGTTGGGTGTGGTCAGTGCTAGGTTCCCACATCACCTCCCATCCAACCAAATGAATCCCCTACGTCAACCATCTTAAGCTCATTCGCCCTGATTCCGATTCCGACGTACATCTTGCGAGTGTCCTTACCAAATCGTTTCGTGACCTTACGAACCCTATACCGTTTATACAGGTATTCCTTAAAGCCACTTATCGAACACCCCACGACCGACCCAATGTTGTTCCGTAACAGACTATCGACCGTGGCTATGAACTCCGTCGGGGAACACATATAGTTTTCACCAACATTGAAATGTTCCATCAGCGAATCATATACGTCTTCACATTCGCTGCCCATTTCATCGTTGTTGGCAAGGATGCTGTCTGGAACAACGATGCTTGCTCCGGTAGGACACAATTCCGCATAGACCGCACTGCATTTGTATAAGAATCCTTTGATTTCCTTCTTCAGTTTTTCGCCGAAGGCATTGTCACCGATAAGCTTAGGGCGTCCAGATGGATCATATACAATATTGCCTGAAGAATCCTTTGCCGCGATCTGTTGGATAATTTCATCCGTCAGCGTCGGCTTGATGACAATGACGCGACTGGACTCGTGTACAGCTTGCGTGTCGATGGTTAACATCGTGTTTCCGCACGCAATGACACGGCAAGACAATTTCGATGAAAAGGAGTTACGACCTTTCTGTTCAATTTCAGCGATGCCGCTACCAAGCAACATATGCATTTTTTCACTACGAATCAGGTTTGGATTCTTGTTGTCGTCGATGGTAACAAGGCGTTTATCCCATATTTTTGCCATCGAGAATTGGTTGTTCAAGCTGTCCTTCTGTAATGCGACACATAAGCGAGTGCCAAGAAGGCTCGTTATAGCGTCAATAACGACGCTCTTTCCACTGAATCCATCCTTATCATATATATATAGAAGCTGCCTGCCGGTATTATTGGCATCAAAAATGGACCATATATACGCCATAAATACCTTCGCCTCGTCATCCGTGTAACGAGTCAAGTAAAAATCCCACGTTGGACACGGCTGACTGTTGACGAGTTCATCCAGATTCAGATAATTTAACGCCGGTACATTGGAATCATTGGTATAAATGGCAGGCATCGGAATCATATTGTCCGGGTTAGATGCTAGTACATCCGCATGTTCAACTACAAATCGTAACGGTGTAACCCTGTCGCTCATAGCTCCGAAGAAGATGTCTATTGGCTTAGTTACTTTTCCCGTTTCTTCTTGATTGATTTCAACCATCATATTGAGCTGTTCGTGCGACAACATTGTTGTCGGAAGGTTGCCAATGCACCATTGCGCGAATTGGTTCGGATCAGCAGATTTCGCTGCCAGATTCGTTGCGTTTGTACAGGCTGAATCGAATAATTCGTCAACAATGGTTTTCAGTGGCACGCCGTTGACTTTAATAGTTGCACACAAAGCCGATAGCCGAGAAAGTTCCAATCGAGGTAGTCCACCAAGTGCAAGCGGATGCATACGATTGTTGTCATCGCAGATTAGGAGTAAAAGGGATCCGTCAGAAGGGTTTATCGCGTACTTGAAATACCTAAACAAATCCTTATCAACTTGATTCCACTCGTGACATCTGCCAAACAACGGAAAAATAACAGAAATGATCTTCTTGTTATCCTCCCAGCTTGCACCAGAAACCTGCTGTCGATATAGCTTGCCTAGCTCGTGTAGAGTCAATCCGAATCGTTTCAGCATCGCTGTAGCATCATTCGGCTTTAAGCGCTGGTTACCTGCCCACAGCGCTTTGTCTTCATAACGGAAGCCAGCTTCTTTCAGCTGTTCCGCCACCTCATCGAATGTTTTGTATTCATTCATAGTTAAATTCCACGATAGAATCGAAACCAAGCAAAATCGCAACCCTATCAGAAAGAAACATTCCGTAACGTTCCGCAGAATACTTCTGTGGATACAGAAATGTCGTTTAAAATTTACGTGAGGTCCCTTTGACTAGGTTAGAATCATACCAGTTGCTTCTGGCATATCCTAGCCCTGGACTAGACCCGACCTGCTTCGTCTGGGATTTTCAGCGACTCTTACATGGCCGCCACGGCAAAAATGGGTGCACTAAGTAGCTTTTCATCTACGCCGGATTAATCGGCGCACGACTTCTTTTATACGGCGGAAATCGGATACCTATGATTCATCAATCACTTGGCAAAATATAGTACAGTTAAATCTGAATTGCAAATCAATGGATTTAAGCCCCAAATTGACTGCAATTCACCACATCTGTATACCTTTCATCAAGTGACGGTATCAAATATAATACATCCGAATTTGAATTGCAAATCCGATGATACCACGCAATTTATACCGATTTACAGCATTAAGCGTCTTGCTCGGCTCCAAATGTATCCTTACGTAAATCCCAAACCTATACCCTTACCCCCAAGACTATACGACCCGAAACGAAATGAATTATATTATTATGAATTATAAAGCCTTAATACACTGTAATTGAAGGATTTTAGCCTTATGGCCAACAATGAAATTACTCTGGAACCCAGACTTGTCGGTAAAATTGCCGGACAGTTTTTTGTTCCATCCTACCAACGTGGATATCGTTGGGGTGTCGAAGAAGTCACCCGCCTTTTAGATGATGTATACTCTATTAGCACTTCAAACGACAATAAGAATTACTGCCTTCAACCGATTGTCGTTCGCAGACTAAACGACGGATCTTTCGAACTTATCGATGGCCAACAGAGGCTAACCACAATCTATTTGATATATAAATACTTGCACGAGAACCATCTTCCAGAAGCCAAGTTCAAGCTTTCTTATGAAACACGTCCAGACTCAGCCAAATATCTTGATGAGCTTGACAAAGGTCTAAAAGACAGCAACATTGATTTCTATTTCATTAACCAAGCCTACGAAACGATCAAGACTTGGTTCAAGAAGCAGGATAACTTTTCCACACATTTTGAAATTTTCACATACTTCGAGAAGAATGTGCGCGTAATATGGTATGAAGTCGGCCCAGAAGAAGACTCCATATCCCTATTTACTAGACTAAACATTGGCAAGATTCCTCTCACAAGTGCAGAACTTGTAAAGGCTAAGTTCCTCAGCGAAGACAACTACAAGAAGGATTTTTTACGTTTAAACATTAACAAGAAGACTCCCCTTATCGCAGAAGATATTAATAACCTAGTTCGACGCCGACAAGAGGAAATCGCCTTCCAATGGGACAACATTGAACAAGAACTTCATAACGAGTCCCTATGGTTTTTCTTGACAAATAGTAGCAAAGACCTATACCAAACCCGAATCGATCTTGTCCTCGACCTGATTTCAAAGAAACCAGCCAACAGCAGAGAGACATATTACACCTTCTTCGCAATAGAAGAACTCCAACAAAAGGAACCACTCGAAGATGTATGGAAGAAAATTCGTCGTTCCTTCCTCACCCTAAAGGACTGGCACGACAATCACGAACTCTACCATAAGATAGGATACCTTATTGCTTCGGGTGCAGAATCACTTTCCAAACTATTCCAGGAATCACAAGATAAGAAAAAGGACGAGTTCGCAACATTCCTAGACTCACGTATCAAAGCAAGCATATCCTCGACACAGAATTATGCAACCTTGACTTTTGATAGGCCTGCTGACAAAAGCAAAATCAGTCGCTTACTCTTGCTATTCAATGTGGAATCCGTACGCCAGAACGGCGAACAAACCCAATGGTTCCCTTTTGACAAGTACAAGGACTCCACAAAAGGAACTGTACGCTGGAGCTTGGAACATATCCACGCCCAAGTTTCGAAGAGTATGACTCAGGAAAACAACAAGGAATGGCTAAAGCTTCACGCCCAATCAATCCGCGAACTTGCGGAAAACAGTTCCGAAAAGGACTCTAGCCTTGCCCTAGCAGATGAAATGGAAGAATTAGCGGCAAGGCCTCGACTTGAAGGTTCGGATTTCGATGCTATACTTACGAGAGCATACGACGTACTTAATGCAGACAACAGCGTTGAATACATCCACACCATTTCAAACCTTGCTTTACTCAACACATCTGCCAACGCCGCACTAAACAACTCCGCCTTCGACGTTAAAAGAAACTACATAATCAAGATGGATATGCAGGGAAAATTCATCCCATTTTGCACGAAAATGGCCTTCTTAAAATACTATACTGAATCTGGAAAGAACCAGCTCCATTTCTGGGGTTACGAGGACCGAATTGCCTACGTAGGACGAATGAACGAGGTTCTCAAAAACTATCTTCCAGCACCGATTACCTTGGAGAGCAGGGACTAGCAATGAGTACCACCCTACACACATTCATCGACATTTTCAACGCCAACTTCGGCGATGAAGAAAACGTAATCAATATTTCGAAAGTCGAAATCCCCATTATTCAACGCGACTATGCACAAGGTCGAGACCAAAAGGATATCCAACGCATACGAGACCGGTTCCTAGACGCATTATTTGAGGCGGTTGAAGGCACCCCGATAACCTTAGACTTTGTTTATGGCAACGTCAAGGAGAATGGAGTTATGACACCTCTCGATGGCCAGCAAAGACTTACTACCCTATATCTCTTACACTGGTATGCAAGCAAGCGTTGTAGTGCACCTGAAAACGAGTGTATCTGTCTAAAAATGTTCAGCTATGAGACCCGTTTCAGCGCAAGAGCTTTCTGCCAAGATTTGGTTAACTTTACCCCAGACTTTACGTCGCCGGTATCTGCGCAAATACGTAACCAGTCGTGGTTTCCTTTGGAATGGGAAAAAGATCCTACAATTAGTGCAATGCTGACTATGATCGACGCCATCGTGGAAAAGTTTGCTCCAGTACAAGACCTATGGCAAAAACTGAAAAGCGGCAAGATTTCGTTCTATTTTCTTCCAATCCAAGATATGGGCCTTACGGACGAACTCTATATCAAGATGAATTCCCGAGGTAAACCGCTAACGTCTTTCGAACATTTTAAAGCCGAGTTGGAAAAAACAATACGTAGTTATAGCGAAGATTTGGCCAAGATAGTAATCGCAAAAATAGACTCTTCTTGGACTGACTTGCTTTGGTGCTATCGTGGTGATAATAATGTCATAGATGATGAGTTCATACGATACTTCAACTTCATCTGTTCAATACTTTACTACAAATCGGGTCAGTCTACACGTAACAAGAGTTCCGACGTATTCGATTTGCTAAAGGACCTATTCTCGACTGCCAACAAAAACGCCGTTGCTAATGTAGAGTTCCTAGAGTCCTATTTCGACTGCTGGACAAACCTCCCCAATCAAAAGTCTCCTGCTCAGTATCTTGCCCAATTTATGTCAACGCAACACGAAATGGGCAAGGTTATATCGACTCCCATAGACATATTCCAAGAATGTTTGGACCAGTGCGACAACCTTTCTGGTATTAACAGAAAATTCACTATGGGCAGAACTGTTTTGCTTTATGCAGTCATCCAGTACCTACTCAATCGAACAACCATCACCGAAGATCAATTCAGAAGGCGCCTACGCTCCATCCAGAACCTCATAAACAATTCCAGTAACGAACTAAGTGATAGTGAAGACCGTCAAGGTGGTAACCGTCTACCAGCAACGCTCAAACAGGTTGACTCCATCATCCTTAAGGCTGAAGTAGACTTAGCCCTAGGTCCCAATTTGAATAACAATCAGCTGAAGGAAGAGAAGGAGAAGTTGGCGTGGACAGAAGCTAACCCTTCCTTAGCCGAATCATTATTCATCCTAGAAGACCATCCCCTTCTATACGGTCAAATCGCCGTAATCGGTCTCGAAAATCCGGAGCTCTTTCCACGCTTTGGAACGCTATTTAACCAGAATATTATCAAAGCAAAGGATGCAACCAAGCGCGTTGAGCAATACAATACTATTAAAAAAGCTCTAATGACTGAGGGTATCTACGGTCAATATAACAACAAGGACACTAATCAACTTGGATCCAATGGGAATGCCAGCTGGGAAGCCCTGTTCCACCACAGTAGCAGTTCTGGGTTTGAACAGACTAAGAATGTACTTACGTCATTCATCTCCAAAGATGAGCAATTTTCTATAGAATGGTTAAACGAACAGATAAACAGCTTTATCGCTGATAGAGAGGCTCGATCTCATTTTGATTTTCCCTACTATTATATAAAGTACGATTCTTTTAGGCGTTCCCCCTTCGGAAAATATTACGCCAAGAATTTGACTGCAAGGACTTACGACGTAGTCGTAATGCACACCGAACACAAAAAATCAGAAAACTCATTCCAGCCTTTCCTATATGAAGCAGACTGTTGTAATATTAACAGAGCCGATCACGGAGAGTCACTGAGGTATTTGACCGAGGATGGTTTAATTTCAATTCGATGTTACGACAGCAACTTCAAAATCACCAAAATATCCCAAGAATCTAAGATTTCATACGATAAGATTGACATTCCGCAGAACAATGGGATAGATTCCGAAGACCGTATAATTATACTTAGGGACTGGTTAAAAGCTAAAGGACTCAAAAAAAACTAAGTAGCCTTGACAGAGCCTTGGCATTTGCTAAGGCTCGTTTCATATATGAACGTGATTGTCGTTTCTATCCTAGTTTTATATATTTACCAGAGTCAGAGATACTATATGTTTCGACGTACGTCCGAGTTCCACCTTGGTGCGAAAATGACTTCCACCTAGGAACATTCGGAACCGCTGAGCAACGTAATTCGGGCCAGCCCAAATTGGCAAACTCGTTCACATAGAATCTCCGACATCAACAGACGGCGCGAACGGTGCCATATTTGCCGAAATTCGGCAAAATTTGGCAGATGTCGCACTGAAACGTCCGTCTAAATCAGTAACGTCGATATTCGTTCGAACTGTTGAAACCTATGGCCGCATCGGCGGTCTACTGGGTCTGAACAGGTGGAACTTGGATTTGCTCCGATGTGGAAGTGGAATGTGCTTTTCAATATGGAGTAATTTCGGATATCGAAATTTCGGAGGCTTAAAATGCTTTTTTTGATTAGAAAACGCCAATATATATTCCGAAATTCGGAGAATAATGCGGATTTCGGCATTCTTTCTTGTTTTTCGGAGTTGTTTTTCGGGATTAGGAGGCACCAAAATGCTGAAGATTAACCCGAAGACACGATGCATAAAATTGAATCTGAGCAAGTCTACCGATGTCTGTAGATGTTATAGTGATTTGCAATCTGAGTATGCCGGGATCCTGGAAGCTCGCGATGATGTAGAATCATACACTTGCAATATGCCACTAAACGGACTTGCAATGGGGAATTATACATCAGACTTCTGTGTAAAGCTCATTGACGGAACGTTGATGATTCGCGAATGTGTAAATCGAAATCATCTCACAAAGCCGATGACAGTTCATTTGCTGGATGCCTCCAGAGACTACTGGAATCGGCGTGGTGTAACCGACTGGGGACTTGTGATTGAAAAGGAGTTGATCAATGTTCAAGCCAAATGAACTTTTAATGTTGGAAGGAACAATATACCGTGTTTTGGCCTATTGTGATGACGAACGAATCTTAGTCATCAACTGCTCCCATATAGGAGCTCCAAGATATATGCGGTTTAGTGAATTGGAACGCTCGAAAACCATTTGCGAAGCTAATATGCGTACAGAGACTGGGCGAACAATTCCTGAACACTTGAATGCTCAGCAAGAAAACGAATGTAATCGTCGATATGGACGAATCTCCCCAGCATTGATGTTTTTAACTGACGAACGAAAACGATATACAGTGTTGGCGGAAACAGCCCGTACACTTCAGATGAATCGCCGTCAACTTAAGGACGATTTAAACCTTTTCCTTGTATACCAAACAAAAGCCATTTTTGCGTCTCCCCTGCGAAAAAAAGCAGACCTTAGCGAAGATCAAAAAAATATGCGTTGGGCTCTCAATAGGTATTACTATACCCGATTTGGACGGTCGATACCAGACACCTATGTAATGCTGCTAAAAGAACGCTATTGCGATGTATTCGGCAACATCCTACCCCGCCATCCCTCAATTCACCAATTTCGCTATTTCTTCCAAAAAACACGTAAACTCCAGACGGAATATATAAGCAGACTAGGCCTGAAAAACTATCAGGCGAACTACCGCCCACTTTTGGGAGCTGGTATACAACAGCTCTCCCCTGCTGTTGGAGTAGGACTTTTAGATGCTACTGTATGTGATATCTACTTATGTGATGAGGCCCGACACGTCATTGGGAGGCCTATATTGACTGTGTGTGTAGATGCGTATAGTTCTATGTGTACCGCTTACAGTCTCTCGTGCGAAGGTGGTATGTACAGTCTGCGAAATATGTTGTTAAATGCTGTAACCAATAAAGTTGACTGGTGTAGCCGATTTGGCATCCCCATAGATCATAATGACTGGAATTGTAATACACTTATGGCCACATATATCACCGATAAAGGAAGCGAATATAAAAGTTCGACTTTCGAGCAAATCAGCGGATTAGGAATCACCATCATCAACTTGCCATCTTATAGACCCGAACTTAAGGGATCTGTAGAGAAATTGTTCCATCTGGTTCAAGAATCATTCAAAATCCACCTAAAAGGTCACGGAGTAATCGAAAGTGACTTTCGTCGTCGTGGTGGACACGATTACCGCAGGGATGCGACTATGACACTCGTAGAGTTTGAATCAGTCGTTATTCGATCAATAATCTACTACAATACACGACGTGTACTAGCAAATTTTCCGTATACACGAGATATGTTAGATAAACAAGTGCCACCACACGCTGCTAGCATTTGGAATTACAGTAAATCTGTATGCGCAGACGGTTTAGTTCAGGTTGACAAGATGCGCCTAATGCTTATCCTTTTACCGAGAACTAAAGGTAAGTTTAGCCGTAAAGGCTTACTTGTAAACGGTCTTCGATATCATCACGAAGGTTACGTCGAACATTACCTTCGAGGCGATGAAGCAATAGTTGCTTACAATCCAGAAAACATTTCGTCAGTATATCTAGTGACAGATGATTTTTGTGAGTTTTCGCTAATTGATTCTCGCTTTGCTGGAATGAGTATCAAGGAGAAAGATTGCTTTATTAAGGATATTCAAAAGTTTGTGAACGAATTTCAGGTGGATGCCTTGCAAGGTAAGGTGGATTTGGCAAACCAAATTGAGACAATCGTTACCAATGCCGGTCGTAGTTTTGCCAGTAAAATCAAAAAAATTCGTGAAAACCGTGAAATTGTGCGAATAGACTCACACAAGGATTTCATCAAGGAGGCATCGAATGGCTGATTTTTCGAGTTATCTTCCTCCCCTACTTACTGGCGATGACTTAATCGAAGCAATGACCAGTTTGCCCCAATATAACCCAGAAGTACGATTAAAATCAGCAAGTGAACGTCTAACGCACCTGACAGATATGTACCGCATATTTGTGCCTGCAACAATGTGTTCGGACGTATATCAAAAGCTATACACAATGACGTATGTTAGCTTGAAGCAAAAAAATAATGTTAAACAGCTAAATGCTGTCAACCGCTGGGTGTGTAATATGGAATATCACGGCGTTATTACGGGTGCAACCAGTGGATCATTCATCGGTCCATCTGGGGTTGGTAAATCAACTTGCTTGCTAAAGGCCGTTAAGCTACTCGGTGGTGTAATAGAACCTTATACTTGTCACAAAGTTGTTCCAGCATTATTAATCAACTGTCCCTTTGATGCTAATTATAAGGGATTGCTTTGTCAGATTGTTGTTGCTGTTGATGAGGCTCTAGGAACAACCTATTACGAGAGTATTGGTGGCCACAGAGCCAATAGCCAACAGCTCCTGGGACTTGTGGCCCAGATTTGTCACCTGCATATTGGAACACTTATTGTAGATGAAATTCAATTCGTGGTTGAACATCGTGCAGGAAAACAATTATATATGATGCTTGTCCAGTTGGTAAATATGAGTGGCGTCAGCATTTTATTTGTAGGCACACCCGAATGTACTGATTTCTTCACGCAGGCACCTCAGATGGCAAGGCGATCAGTTGGCATTCAGTACGGACCTATGCAGTATAACGCTGATTTTTGTAAGTTGTGCTCCGTATTGTACGGCTACCAATATGTTTCGAACGAATCTGCTCTTAATGAGTCAATTTGTTGCTGGCTATATTCCCATTCCGGTGGAATCCCTGCTACACTTGTAGCTTTACTTCACGACGCCCAAGAGATAGCCATAACCCGCAGTATTGAAATCCTCGGCATTGAAACATTGACCTTGGCCTATAATGAACGTATGCAGATGTTACATCGACAAACATTAATCCATACGCAGTCGAAATTACCTCAGACAACAAAACTGAAACATAAACATTTATCAGTTCCTAAGGAGACAAACCTCCATTTAGCGGTCATAAAAACTATGGCCGATGTCGTCAAAGACTATAAATGCGCTGGTGGTGACTTGATTGCCAGTTTACGTTCGTTGTTTAGTGTTGAGGAAATCTGATGATAGGATATATGCCGATTATTTATCCTGATGAATTAGTCTATAGCTGGTTATCGCGATGGAAAAGTCATTGCGGTTATTGCGCGGTTAGGGGAAACCGTACAATTAGCGCGGAATTTGCTGTAAAATTTACAGAAGAGGTCAAGGATGCTTTACAGAACCGGTATGGCGATACAAACACATTCTTATGGCAACATACGATGATACCCTATTATGTCCGATTTACGGACGTATATACACGGAATGCAGCACTAAGTCGATTGAAACGTAATGGTAAGTTAGACTTGGCAAGCTTTATGCTATTGAACCACGTGACGAATCGCTATATACGATATTGCCCAATGTGCGCGATTGAAGATCATGAAAAATACGGGGAGAGCTATTTCCGTCGCAGTCACCAGCTATGGGATGTCTCTGTATGCATTGAGCATAGTTGTAAACTATTACATACTGATATAAATATCAGCAGAGCAATGCTTAAACCTCCTGACATTTTAATCCAGAATGAGATTATGGCTGATGAATCGTGCAATATATTCCAAAAAGACTACAGCAGATATGTCGTGACAGCTTTTAAAGATAGTGATATTGATACAACAATTGACTACGCTAGATACTTTCAACATTTTTCGGACAGATACACTCTTTGGCATAGCCATTTGACGGATTACGAAAGGATTGCAACGGATTTACATACGTTTTATGCAGGTAATATCAATGTTCCAGAAGCTCGACAAATTAAAACCGTGATAAATGAGGATCGTTTTGATACACGTATTATACTATTGCTGCAATATATGATTAGTAGGCAAACTGATATAGGTTTCCCCAGACCCCTACCCTACCCCTAAAATTTTAAAAATTGACCTATAATTGAAAGCATGTTTTTTGGGGGTACCCAAAATATGGAGAATCCTTATTTAAGGATTTTTCTACCCCCGGTTAAATTTTCCTCTTTTTTAGTTCGTAAACGCCAGCATCCATTATCCCTTAAAAGCTCACTTACGGCGAAAAAGCTCACAAAACATTCTGCTGGAACAACGCTATTCCTTGTACTGCCTAGTATAGTCCGGGTTTTCCCTAACCAACCATTACATCTATGATAAGAAAAACAACCAACAACGGAGAAACCTATGCACTATGGCGTAAGACGCGAAAGTCACGATGTTCTGGTCAGACCTGGATATTACACCGACGATTTCAAAAGCTATTGGCGAAACCAACCAGCTTGTGAACGAGACGGATGCGGTCGCGTGAATGTCAGCATTCACTCAAAGGAACGGCTCACGTCTGCACGCTGGGAACGCTTCCGCAAAAAGCCGAATCCCATCGTCGATGAATGGGCAGACAAGTACACCTGTAACGCGGTCTTGGTTGGGGTGCTTGGGTGGGTGGTATCACGTAAGGTGCGCCACATCGAGGATCACCACGTAGTCGAACGGACGGAACGCAAGAGCTACAAGAGCCGCCCCAAGCACATCATCAAGGGTGGCACACTGTACGCCGAATGCCGATACGTCTGCACCTATGATGCCAGAGAATACGACCCCTTGGAACACTGTTAGACAAGTTATCCCGCGTTTAACCGCGGGACTTTTTTTATCCATACGCATTTTTTCACTGACTAAGATTGTCCGGGTTTTCCCTAACCAAACATTGTTTCTATGACACGAGATATTAACCTAAACAAGGATAAATTATGAACTACAACACGATGAAAAAGGCGGACTTGATAGCCCGTATTCAGGAACTTGAGACACAACCTCCCAAAACGACAACCAATCTGCAAGTTACAATTTGCCACATATATCCGTTTGACGGAAGTCCCACGGGAACGCTTAAAGCATTGGCAACAATCATTCTTAGCGATGCTTTTCAAGTTCGCAATCTTGGCGTCAAAAACGGGCCTAATGGACTGTTCGTAGATTATCCGTACGACCCACTCAACAAGGGAATCGTTGGGCGAAGTATCTGCAATCCGATTACTAGGGAACTTCGCGAGCACATCGAAACAATCGTACTCGCCAAATACCAAGAATCCGTCGCAACATCCACAGCGGAGACCAACAATGGCTAAGAAGCCCATCTTCTTTCGTCCAACAAAAAAGCGCGTTACTGGCCGATAAAGCTTAAACAAACACACCTAATCCCGCGTGGAGGCGCGGGATTTTTTTTGCGTTTATCAGTTCCACAACTGTCTATACATAACCGGGCGTCCCTTGTTCCGTCATTATCTCTATGACAAGAACAACGGAGACAACACAATGAACAACAAAATCTATCAAGAAATCACGGATAAAATCATTGCCCAACTCACCAAAGGTATCATCCCTTGGGAACAACCTTGGTTTGGGGTTCTCGGGGCGCGAAGCTTCAACACCAATGAAGCTTATTCTTTTCTCAATCAACTTGTTTTGGGCGGTGAAAACGGGCACTTCATTACTTGGCATCAACTGAACATGCTGAAAGGACATTTACGCAAAGGCAGCAAGGCTCGGCGCGTATTTTTCTGGAACACCTTTGAGAAAGCAGAAGAAACCGATAAAGGGGAAAAGGTTATTAAGAAAATTCCATACCTCAAGACCTATACCGTTTTTAACGCCAATGATTGTGACGGATTGCCTCAGCGATGGGCTTCGGAAAAAAACAACAAACCCATAGAGTCTGCCGAAAAAATCACAAAGGATTATCTCGATAGAGAAAAAATCGAACTGAAAAAAAATCGCAGTGAGGCATATTACAATGTTAAGGACGATTTCATTGCGTTGCCAGATTTGGCAAATTTCAAATCAAGCCAAGGCTATTATGGCACTTTATTACACGAAATCATCCATTCCACTGGAAGTCAAAAAAGATTAGGTCGCTTTAAGGCTAACGACACCTCATCACCATTCGGTTCACCTAATTACAGTCGCGAAGAATTAGTTGCTGAAATAGGAAGCTCTTTTTTACTTCATCATCTTGGAATCAGCAACTCAAAAACACTTGAACAGAACGCAGCGTACATCCAGAACTGGATTCAAGCCTTAAATAACGATGTCAGCTTAATCGCTATAGCGGCTGGCCGAGCGGAAAAAGCGGTTCAGTTCGTAATGGGTGAAAAGAAATAATAAAAACGAGCGGATGGCAGTTTTAAGGCAGTTATGAACAAGGGTGCCATCCGCTCGTTCCAGGTTACCTATAACCGTAGTTTATATTCTCGACGAAAATTTTTATCCGTCCGTACCCAAATCGATATACAACCACTAAGGCATCATATAGTTTATATAGTCTCTC
>JAEEGK010004126.1_pt1 | contig 35789 bp, 19 predicted proteins | sample 8958771 | NCBI WGS metagenome assembly JAEEGK01 (sample SAMN16246547, study PRJNA631951) | gut metagenome | biome: gut microbiome; feature: rumen; material: SC-attached | host: Bos | place: Iran: Karaj | collected 2018-10 | reverse complement strand
TCTTTTTATTATTCTTATTGATTAAAAAATTTTTTCATGCCAAAAAACAACTAAAATAAAAATGAAATAAATTTATTTTTTATAATTGTAAAAATCTTAAAATTGAAAAAAATTCATATTTATATGAAAACATAAACAAATTTTTTTAAAAAATAAAAATAAAAAAAATGATTTATTTAAATATTTTCTTTTTAATAAATTTTATATCTTAAAAAAATGACAGAAATGGAAATTGAAAAAGAAAAAGAAAAAGAAAAAGAAAAAACCTCAGAAGAAATAAAAGAAAAAATATCAAAATTATCAGGAACTCAATTTCTCTTATTAAAAAATTTAGAAGGTCTTTTAAATATAGTATTAGATGAAATTTCAGATTTTAAACAATCAACACCAATGAAAGTAAAATCAATATCAGTATTATCATTTATAATATCAGAATGTGGATTAAAAATATCTCCAGATACTTTTACAAAAAATGGAGGAATATTACAAAATATGTATAAATATATTGATAGTGAAGAAGAAATTGCAAAAAAATGTGATGAATGTTCAATTATAATAGGAAAAAGTACAGATCAAAATATTTTAATTCCTTTAATTATTAAAACAATTAATGAAATGGAAACAAATATAAATTATCAACCTTTATATGTTAGAATTAAATTTTTAAGTAATTATCTTCAACAATTACCAAATATTAATAATGAAAATACAAAAATTATTTTAGATACTTTAAACACTCTTGATATTTTTAATATAGATGATCAACATTTTTCAAAAAAAATTTTAATAAGTTTATTTAATATATACAATTCAATTATTAATTCATTAAAAGAAAACTGTACAAAATATCATGAATTAATTTTTTTCCCTCTTTTATTATTAAGTTCTCTTCCAGAAACTTTTGAAATAAGAAACAATGTAATTTTATCAATGACAACTTTAGCAAAAAATTGTAATTGTACAGTAGAAGATTTATATTCATTAGAAATAGGAAATGTATTACAAAAATTTCAATCAACATATAAAAATTGGAAAAGAAATTCTCCAGATAGATTTGCATTTGATATATATGTTAAATTAGCAGGAATTGCATTAGAAAAACATTGGACTCAAGTATTATTAATAATATCTCAATGTTGTGAGGCAGAAAAAGATATTGAAATGAGAATGGATATGATATTATTATTAGATAAAATAATATGTCAAAAAGACTTAAAAGATCAATTAAAAAATTATTCAGAATTTATTTTACCTGAAATTTTATTTCCTGCTTGTGTTTGGAGAGTAGGAAGACCAAATTATAAAGTAAGAAAAGGAGCAATGTTAGATATTATTCATATGTTTGATAATCAATTAATTGATAGTGATATTGTACTTAAATTTTTTTCTGATTTTAATTCTACTTTAAAAAGTACTTTAGAAGATGATTGGGATGCAGAATTAAGATATATTGCATTACAATTATTAAAAAGTTTACTTTTAACTATTAAAGATACTATGAAATATGATCATATGAGTGATATGTATATTATGATTTTAAAAAGATTAGATGATTCACAAGATGCTTGTAGAATATTAACTTGTGATATTTTAATTATTTTTTTAGATATTGGGAAAAGATTACAATTAAGTGAAAGTATTTATGAATATATGATTAATAATTCATTTATTCATTTAGATGATCCTAATGAAAAAGTCAGAGAAGCTGTTGGGAAATATTTAATACATGCTGCTAATTTACATACTAAGTGTTTTTTGAAAATTTGTGAAAAAAATGAAAATTCTTTTACTCATAAATCTAATTTTAATGAAGTTAAAGGAAAGGCAGAAGAAATTTTGAGTAAACAATAAAATATAAATATAGGTTTTATTAGATTTTTTTTTAAATGTTATAAAAAATTAATAATTGTTAAAATTAATATTAAAATATTTTATATAAGTATATGCTATATATTATTATCAAATGAATATTCAATTTATTTAAAATATTTAGAATTCATATTTTGAGCATAATTTAAAAAAAAATTCAAAATTATTAGTATCAAACTGTTATTTTAAGGTATATTAAAAAAGAAGATTTTAAATAAAATAGAGAAAAAAATAAAATTTTTTATTCATAATTTTATATTCATTTAATAAATGTATTGTTTAAAAATATATAATAATGAATTTCATAAAAATAAAAAATAATAATATTTTTCAAAAGGAAATAAAAAGAAACAAAATAAATATAAATGATTTTAATATAAAATCATTAAAAAAACTTTTTGGACATAAGATAAAGAAAAATATTTTATTTAAGTATATAAAATGATATAAATCAATTAGAAAATTATTTTTAGTATATAATAATTAATATGTAAATGAAAAAAAAACAATTCAAATTTTAAATATAAAAATTAAAATCACTTAAAATTTTTCAAAACAATTATAAAACAAAAAATATGAAAAATAAAATAAAATTAGACTAAATGTTTTATCTTGAAAATTATGATTATATTATTCATAAAGATTAATTAGAATTGAAAATTATAAAATAAAGATTTAATAGTTTTGCTTAAAATATTTTTTTGAGTTTAATATTTTTGATAAAATTTATTTATTTATTATATATAACATTTTGTTTATATAATATTTTATTATTTATTACTAATATTATTTTATTAAAAAAAATGTTAACAAGTGATAATTTTTCTTTACAAGAGACTTTTAATGATAATGATATAAATGATTTAAAAAATAAAATATCATATAATGATAAAACGATAAAAGAATTTGAAAAACATCTTTGTTCTCTTTTATCAATTGTAAAAGAAACTGATGTAAATTATTCACTTCAAATTCAAAGAGGATTAGAAAAAATAAAATATTTAGTTGAAGATAATATAACAAGTAAAAGATTATTATTTAAAGAATATAAAAAAGGAGAAGAATTAGAAAAAGAAATTAAAAAAATTAATAAAGAAATAGAAGAAAATAAGAATATATTAAAAAATAATGAAAAAGGAAAAATTATTATTGAAAAGCATAATCTTTTATCAAATATTAATACTTTAAGTAATGAAATTGATAAATTTTCTGAAATGAATAATCAATATATAAAAATAATTAAAATGAATGATAATAACAAAAGTTATAATAAATTAGCAAATCAAATTGACAAAATAAAAAAAGAAAATGAAAGTTTATTAAATATAATTAATTCAGTTGAATTAAATAAAGTTTTTGAAATGGAAAATAAAAGTAATAATATTTTTTCATGTATGGGAAATTCACAAGATAATAGATATTCATATAATTTATAATAGATTTTTTATTATAAATAATGTTAAAAAAATATTTTTATATATTCTAAACAATATCTATATTTTTAAATATATATTTAAGATAATAATTGAATTATATATTTTAGAGAGATTATTAATTATTTTTAATTATTAACTAATGAGATTCTTTTTTTCTTCTTCATTTTTTTTCCTAAATATATAATTTTACATATTAATAAAACAATCAAAATAAAAACTAATAAAACAATAAAACAAAAAAATTCAAATTCTCCTTTATTATTATTTGTAAAGAAATAATAAATAAAATATAAAATTCCAACTCTAATATTTAAAATAATAGATAGAACAGTAGATGTATAAAATTTCATTAGTTGAATAAAAGAATAATATCCTATACAACTTGAAATAAAACATTTAATTAAAAAGAAAAGAAAATCATCTTCTAAAATAATATTTTTTTCATTTTGAAATTGATAAAAATATGTAATTATTGCAAAAATAATAGGAAAAAAAATCATAATAAAGCATCCAGAAAAACCAGTTAATTCATTTAAATCTATATAATAAAAATATTTATTCATTTTATTCTTATAAAAAATTATTAAAATACTCATAAATAAAATATATAAAGAAATATATATTATTCCTAACATATTATCTTTAAATATTTTATCAATTGGAATAATAAAATGAATTGTTATAAATATTGAAAGACAAAAAAATACATTAAAAAATATTATTAAAAAATTTAATATAGATAATTTTATTCCTCTATAAAATAATTTTGCTAACAAAATAAAAATAGACATTAAACAAATTGAAATATTCTGAAATAAAGGAATTAAATATAAACTAGAATAATTAAACAAGACTTGAGAAATAAAAAATAAAGTACCAATAAAAATTGCAAATTTATAAAAAGAAGTATAATAATAATAAAAAACTTCATAAAATTGTTTTTCCATATATTCAGAAAAGTTATCTTTATATCTTTGTAATAAATTATTTTTAGATTCTTCATATTCTTCATCATCATCAAATTTTTTATGATGAATAATATTTTTACTAAATGAATTAATTATGAAAGAAATTGGGATAAAAATTGTAAAAATTGAAGTTTGAAAATAAGAACATATAAAAGGAGACGTATTAAATGAATTAATTTTATAAAAAATTGAAGAATAAATTGTACTTATCATAAAAATTAATAACCATATTAATCTATTATTAAATTCATTTTTATAATTTTCAACTCTTTCCTTTTCATCATCCATTGAATTAATTAATAATATTATTTTTAAAATTAAATATTTAATATTTGGTTTATATAAATTTAACATATGTCAGAAGTTACAGAAATTGTTGATAAAGTTTTAAATGATTTTTTAAAAGATAATTCAATTAATTATAATTGTAAAAAAGAATATTATCCAAAATATTATTTTAAAGATAATTCTATTGAAGATGAATTAAAATTAATTAAATATCTTTATGATAATTTAATAATTGATAAAACAAAATATGAACATTATTCTATTTCATTTCATTTTAAATATTTTGAATTTAATTTTTATAATCAAATGTCTGATTTCAGGTTTTACTATGAGAAATTATTTACATATTATATTAATGATTATAAATCATTTAATTTATTTTTAAATCAATTTTATCAAATAATAAATTATAATAAAGAAAAAATAAATTTATGGAATTTTGAAGCTAAATATAATAAATATAATAAAGATGATAAATTATTATTTGGAAATTATATTACAAGTTTTTTCCTGAATCATAAATTATTTGAAGAAGAAACTTTTTATAAAGAATATATTCAAACTGAAAATTTAATTAATAATTTTATGTTACTAGAACCTAATAAAGATTTATTTAAAAAATTTGATATTATTTATAATATTTTAAATACAGAATTATCAAAAAAACAATTTTTATCTTTTTCAAATATTAATTGTTCAAAATTACTTTTTAATACTATAAATGGAATAGAAATTCATATTTGTTCTACTTTAGATAAAATAAAAGATTACATTTCATATATAAAAGAAATAAAAAATTTAGATAAAACTATTATTATATATTTTTATGTTAATGAATTTAATAAAGATATTTGTGAATTATTAAACAACAATGAATTTAATGTTATTTTCTCTGATAAAAATTCAAATAGTGTCACTAAAAAAAATAATGAATTTTGGTTTTTGGTTAATGAAAATAATGATATTTATAATTTTCTTGATTGTAATTTATATATATTAAAAGAAAATAAAATCAATTTTTCTTGTTTAAAATTTGGCTTTCTACATAAACATAATGGTCATTTAATTAAAATAAATGAGAATATTTACAATATGGAATTTTATAAAAAAATTTATAATATGAAAACTTTTATTTCTTTTGATGATTTTAATGATGATAACATTAAAAAAAGTTTCGAAATTCTAATTAAATCAAAAAATTGTTCTTTATCCTTTATAATATTTAAAAATGAAAATGAATTATTATCCAATATTTTAAAAAAATATTTTGATAATTTTACTATAAATTTAAATAAAGATATATTATATATAGGGATATATGATTATTTATTTTATTTAATTGAAAATAATTATAGTTCAATTATAGATATAATTTATTTAAAAAAGGATTTAAAGAATCAAAATAAGGAAAAATTAAGTAATTATATTAAAAGAGATTTTTATGAATTTCCATGTAATAAATTATATATTGTTAAAAATTTATATGAAGAAATTCCTCAATTTAAAGATATTATAATTTGTAAAAAAAGGAATTATAAAAGGCTTTTAACAACTTTTTGTATTTTGAATAAAAAATTTCATTTACTTTATAAAAAGACAATTTTAATTAATATATCTCAATTTTTATCTCAAAAATTAATAATTAAAATAGAAGATTAAAAATTTAACTGATATATGAAAAATGTGAAATTAATAAAATCAAAAAATATTTTTTTTCTTAAATTTTTATAAAGATTCTTCAAATCCAGAAAAAAATTTTTATTTAATTTTCACTATTAATTTCATAATTTAAATTCTTTTCATTCATTTATTTTTTTTTAATATGTATTATGAAATATAAATAAATAAAAATAATAATAATCATTTTTTAAAAAATAAACATTATTTTTATATTTTCTAAAATAAAATTAATGGAACAAGAAAATAAAGAACAAAATTTACAAGAAATTATATCTAAAGACCCAATGTTAATACAATATCATAAATTTAAAAAAGAATTTATTAAAAATGAAATATTATTAGGTGTAAAATTTAATAAAAACATCACAAATTTATTTTCAAAAATTTTAAAAACTCATAAAATTCCTTATAAAAACTATAATCCAGTAAAACATAGTAAAAACTCAAATGAAAACATATACATAACAAAATATCAAATAAATGAAAAAGAAACCTTAATTAAATTAATAGAAGATTCTATATCAGAAGAAGAGAAAAAAAATAATAAAATAACATATGAAATAACAGAAGAAAATATAATATTAACAATAAAAAATTTTTCATATGAAGAAATATTAAAAAATTTTTTTGAATATGAAAATGAAACAAATATAAAAAATTTCCCAAGTGGATTTGAAATAATAGGAAAAATAGCCCATATGAATTTAAGAGACGAATACTTAAAATATAAATATGTAATAGGAGAATTAATATTAGAAAAAAATCCATCAATAAAAACAGTAGTTAATAAAATAGGAAAAATTGAAAATATTTATAGAACATATAATATGGAAATATTATCAGGAGAAGAAAATTATTTTGTAGAACATAAAGAAGACTCAATAATATTTAAATTTGATTTAAGAAAAACTTATTGGTGTTCTAGATTACAAAATGAAAGAAGTAGAATATTAAATTTAATATCAAAAAATAATATTTTATTAGATGCCTTTTGTGGAGTTGGTCCTTTAAGTTTAAGGGCTTGTAAAAAAGGAATAAAAGTTTTTGCAAATGACTTAAATCCAGATTGTTATAAATATTTAAATGATAATATTAAATATAATAAAATAAATAAAGATTTGATTAAAACTTATAATATGGATGCAAGAGAATTTATAAAAATTTTTATTGAAAAAAGTAAAAAAATTATAAATGATGATGAAGATAATTTAGATAATAATTTCCCACATGATATTCATATTGATCATATTTATATGAATTTACCAAAAGATGCAATTGAATTTTTAGATGTTTTTATTGGATTATTTAAAGGATGCAAAGAAAATATTTATAATAAAGATAATTTACCTATTGTTCATGTTTATGGTTTTGCTAAAACTTGTGATAATCCTATTGAAGAATTAAAAGAAAGAATTTCTAAAGCTTTTCATTTAGATTTTAATGTTTTTAAAGAAAAATGTGAAAGTGATATTTTAAATATTGAAAATGTTAGAGATATTTCTAATAGGAAAGTTGTTTATTGTATTGATATGAAAATTCCTTATATTGTTGCTTATGGATTAAATAAATAAGTTTTTTTTATTTTATATTTTATTTTTTTTATTTTATTTATTTTTTTATATTAGTATTTTTAAATTAAATGCTTTTTTATTTATTTTTCTTTATATTTTTTATGGATGAATATTATGAAGATGATGATTATTCATTAGATGATAATAATTTTAATGTTGGAATTTCAAAAGAACAAATTTTAAATTTTTTTATTTATAAAATTGGTGAATTACTTAGAAAAAGAAGAAAAAAAATTGATGAATTTAAAATGAAAAATAATATTCAAAAAAATATTCAAAATTTATCAATTAATGAAGGAAAAATTATTTATCAATCATTAAAAGAATTTTTTGAGATTAAAAATAATAATATAGAAATAGCAAAAGATATTATTAATTCATTAAGTAATCAAAATGAGAATTTATTAATTAAAAATCTGAAATTGTTATATACAAAAAAAAAATATATGAAATTAATAATTTTTTTTGCAGAAAAAATAAAAGTTTTATCATTAGTGAATTATTTTATAAAGGGAGAAATTCCAGAATCACAATTAAAAATAAATATATCAGAAATTAAAAACTTAAATTCAAATGAAATTGAAAAATTAAAATTCTGTATTTTAAACAAAATTAATTTTGAATATTTAAATATAATAAAAGAATTAAAATTACCAAATGAAATATATTCAATTCTAAAAGGAAATTATTTAATAGAACTTTTTGTGTCATTAATACAAAATGAATGTGGTCAATTATTTATTGATTTTTTTAATATTTCCGAATTATTAAATTTAATACAAGATTTATTTGTAATATTTCAAAATATCAAATTTGAAAATTCAAATATTAAAAATATGTATTATGATATTAAACAAGGAATTGAATCTTTAAATGATAAAATTTCAGAACAAGAATCATTTAAAAACTTTTTATTTAATGTAAAAAATTCTAAAAATTATTCTCATAATTTCAAATTAATATTTTTAAATACAATGAAACAAACAAATAATCCATTAAACAATATAAAATTATTTTTATTTTGTTATTTAGAAGATGAATACTTTAAACCTAAAAATATAAATCAAAATATAATAAATAAAATAAAAAATGATATTATAATAATAAAAAAAGAAGATAATGATAAATTATTACAAGAACAAATTAAAAGTTTAAGAACAGAAGAACAAATTCAAAAAATTTTAGAATATAGGGATTCTGCAAAAGAATTAATTACATATTTTTGTAATAATTTAGATATTCCAGTTCATGAAAATGCAGAAATAAATTTGAGAAATATTTATAAAAAAGTAAATGAAAAAAATAATGATAAAAATAATTATTATTATGAAATTTTAACTCACAAAAAAGATGGTTTATCTTTTTTAGAATATTTACTTGAATTAATTAAAAGAGGAGATAAATATTCAAAAACTGCAGAAGAGACTTTTGATAGTGAAAATTAAATAAATGTTTTAAAATATATTACTTTTTATTTTTAATTTTTTTAAATATTTTTGTTTTTTTTGAAATTTCATTCTCATTTTATATAATTAAAAAAAAATAAAATAATGAAAAATTATTTATCAAATTTAAAATTTAAATAAAAAAAAATAAAAATATTATTAAACTTTATCATCAAAATTATCTTTTTCAGCAAATAAATTTTGTGAAGTAGAAACTTGAATAGTTTGGTAATTTTTATCAATATTATCAATTTCATTATTTAAATTAATTTTCTTAATAGGATAATTATCATCAAAACTTTGACTATTAGTAATACTTGCAATTTGATTTCTATAATTAACAATATCTTGTTTAAAACTTTGATTTTCTAAATCTAATTTATACATTAACACTTCATAACTTTTTAATTTATTATTTAAAATATCTAATGCAATTTTATCTGATTTTAATTTATTAATTTCAATTTGTAAACTTTGATTTATTTCTTTGTAATCATTTATTTTATTAATTGCATCTTTAAATTTATTTTCAATTGCTAATTTTTCTAATTTTAACTCTTCAAAAATATTTTTGTATTCATTTAATATATTATTAAATTGTTCACATTTGATATTAAAATTTTGATTTTGATTTCCTATTTTTAAATTTAATTCTTTAATTGTTTCTTCTAAAGTATTATTTAATTGTTCAGTTATTGATAATTTAGATTTATATAATTTTGCTTCATTTTGTAATAGTCCATTATCAGTTTGTAATTTAAATATTGTTTCATTTGAATTTTTTAAACTTAAATTTATTTCATTATTTTGTTTTGTTAATTTTGAATTCATTTGTGTTAATTCTTCAATTTTTCCTAATAAAAATTTAATACTATCTGATATTGCAATACTTCTTTTATATTCTTCTGTGCTTTGCAAATTATTTATTAAATCAGGAGATATTGAACTCATATTTTTATTTTTTCTATTTTTTTTTAAATAAAAAAATTATATTATATTATATTATTTTTTTAATTATAAAATTATAAAATATATTAAAATATAATTTAATTAATATTTATTATTAAAAAGAAAAATTTAATTTTTTATCCTTTTATATTCTTAAAAAATCATTAATTTATTTTAATTATAAAATTTATTTTTTGTATTAAAAAAACAATTTTTTTATTTTTCAATAAGAAAATATTATTTTTACAATTTTTTTAATAGATGATTTAATTTTTTTATCAATATTTTGAAAATTTTAAATGTTGTAATAAATTTACAAGGTTTAAAAAATATGATAATTAATAATTAAATAAATGAGTTAATAATGTATAAACTTTTTTAATAATTCATTTTAATCCACTTAATTAATTTGCATATAATTAAATTTAAATAATCAAGTATATTTTATATAAATTATTTTATTCAATTAAGAGTAATTTTACCTTTTAGAATTAAAATTAAAAGGTAAATATTATTACAATTTTTATCTTTTATTTTTCACTTTCCAAAATATTTAAAAAATATTGATTTTCATTTTTATTACTTTCTTCATTAATTAGATTATTTTCATTTATTTTTTTAAGATTTAAATTTAAATCAATATTCATATTAAGATGATGATTATCAATATTAATTTTTTTCACAATATTTTCACTTTTATTATCATTTTCTTTATTAAGAATAAAACTATCCAAAAATATTAAATTTCTATTATGCATTTTAGATTTAACTGAATATTTTTCATTTGAATCTAAACTATTAAGATAATAATGTTTTGTATTATTTAAACTAAGTGAATTAGTAAAATTACTAATACTTTTAGTAAAATCTTCATTTTTATCTTCATCAATAATCTCACTTGGATTAATATATTTTTTATTATTGTTTACATTATTTAATATATCTTTTCCTTCATTAATTTTTTTATTTGCAAATTCAATTTTTTTTTTGAAATCTTCTTCTTGAGATTTTAAAATATTAAGTTTTTTTCTTAATTCAAGTAATTTCATATTTAATTGTGTTTCAACTATATTAATTTCATTTTTAGAAGATAAAATAATATCTTTTTCATCTTCAATTACAAAATCTATTTTTTTTAATTCATTTATTTTTTCTTTTGTATAGTTAATATAAAATTTTATTTTTTTTATTTCATTTTCAGAAATAAAATTTAACTTTTGTAATTGTTTAATTTCAAAATTTATATTTTTCATCTTTAAATTTTTCTCATTATTTTCTTTTAAAATACCTTCAATCTAATAATTATTAATTTGGAATATTTATATTTACTTTTTTTATAAATACATTTCTTTTTTGATTTTGATTTTTTAAAGAATTTTCTAATGAATCCTTTAAATTTATTAATGATTCAATTATATAATTTAAATCAAAACTTTCTAAAGCGTTTGAAAAAAAATTCACTTCATGAAATTTAATTAAATTTGAAAGAGATTCTAAAAGTAATTTTTGATTATAAAATATATTTTCATAATAAATATCTATAAAAATTGGGGATGATTGAAACTTTTTTGATTTAATATTTTCACGATATGATAATGATTTTTTTTTCATTTTATTTTATTAATATTATTGAATTTATATTATTATTATTAATAGTTTTGTTATGAATCAATATATTTAATTCATTTTAATTAATAAAAAGTTAATGAGTCTTAATTTTGAATTATTCAAGGAATATTATATATTATAATTATTCATTTTTTATATATTCATAATTTATAATTTATTTTTTTTGATAAATTCTAATTAGATTTATTATATTTTTTAATAGCTCAAATTGTTTTTAATATAAAAAAAATTTCAAAATGATTATTTATATATATAATAAATGATCAGCATGTATTTTATATTAAAAAAATTGTTAAAATCAAGATAGATAATTAAATATATAATTAATTAAACTTTATTTTATTTAATTTCATTTAAAATATTATTAATTTTATCCACATTTTCTTTTCCATATAAATTAATTAATTCTTCTTCATTATGAACATTAATATGTTTACTTATTTCATTTTTAGTTAAAATAACTAAATTATTCTTAGAAGGTTGTTCATATAATTTCCATCTTATAAATTGCATTTTTGCTCCCTGTTTTTTAGAAACAGAACTCATATTTTTAAATTTTAAAGCAATAGTTTTAAAATCATCATAAGTAATTTTAATATCTTCTTTTTTCATATTTTTTTTTTCAATTTCATCCTTTTTATAATCCTCAATTAATTTAGATAATTTTTTATTTCCTATCATAATTTCTTTATCTATATTTTTTTTTTTATTTTCATTTACATTATTTTCAAATTTAAATTGTGAAATTTCACATAAAACTATAGAACAAATTGTATTACTAAAATTAGAATAAACTGGATTTAATTCTGGTAATTTTTCTAAATCAATATCTTCATCTTTTTCTATTGAATAAATTGTTTTAAAATCAGGAACAATTGAATTATATAATTGAATATAAGTTTTATTTATTTCTTTTGCAATTAAGTCATTCTGAACAAAAGAAAATTTACTCTGTCTTATATAAATTGGATTATATTTTTCTAATTGAGGAAAAAGTGAAATAATTAAATTTAATTTATTATTAGAACAAAATTTTATTATTTTACATTTATCAATTATATTTTTTCTTTTTAAAATAGTATCAATAATTAAATTTATTTTATTTTCTTTTAATATTTGATTAAGTAAATTTTCATTAAAACTTTCATAATATTTTTCAATTATAATATTAGGATTTATTTTTTTACCATAATAGTCAATAATATCAATATTTTTTTTTCCTAAATCAGATAAAATTGAACAAGGATGATAAGAAAAAAACTCATTTGTTAAAATATTATTATCAATTATTATTAATTTTTTTATTCCACTTCTTATTAGTGTTAATGCAATATTACTTCCTATTCCTTCTAAACCAAATATTATAATGGTTGAATTTCTTATTAAATTCATTCCTTTTTCTTCAAAAAATTCATAATTTCTTTTTAATTGTTCTCTTAATAATTCTTCTGAAGTTTTTTGAAAGGTTTTTTTATATATTGGAATATTATTATTTATTGATTTTAAATTTGAATTTTTTTGAGTTGAAAATATTCTTTTCGTTAAAAAATAGGAAATTATTCCTAAGAAAAAAATTAAAATATATTCATCCATAATTTCCTATATATTTAAAAATAAATTTAATATTTTGTTTTAAATAAATTTTTTAAAATTTCTTTTTATATACTTATAAAAAATATAAATATTTAAAAAAATTTATTTGATTTATTATTCAATTTTATACTTTTTTGAATTTTTTATTATTCAAATTATTGAAAACAAATATTTAATATTTTTATTAAAAATATCAATATTATCATATTTATTATAAAATAAAAGTTTATTTATTATAAATAATTTTTATTTTTAAAATATAAATTTTATTTAAATAATCCTAATAATATTTTAATATTGTATATCATCATCTTCATTGTCATTGAATGTTTTATTTTTTGGTTGTTGATTGTTTATATTTTTGAAATAATTATATAATGAAATTGAATTTTCAACAATTAATTTAATATTATTTTTTTCACAATATTTTTCAATTAAAGAAAGTAGATTTTGTTCATCAGAATTTGTATTAATTTCTTTTAAAGACTGAATTAAATCTACATTTTCTTTTATAGAATCATTAGAAATTAAACATCTTAAAATAAATTTTCTTAAGAGATAAATAAATTTTTTTTTATTTTCTTCATTTTCATTAGACTTAAAAAATGGATTTATTTTATTTATTATATTTTTATTAATTTCTTTTTGATATTGATTAGGAATGTCATCTATTAATTTATCGAAAAATTGTTCTTCAATAAATTCATAAATTGATATAATTTGATTAGTATCAAAGTTTGATTTTTGTAAAAATATTAAAAAATTATTATCATAATTTTCATGATTAATAATTGGAAATATTTCATCAAATAATTTTTCTTTATACTCTTTTTTTTTTTCATTCTTCCAAATCATTAAAATATTTTGTATTAAATTTAAAAATTGAAAATGTTCAATTTTTTTATCATTTATACAATTTTTAATTTTGATTTTTTCTTTCATTTTTAAATCAGTATTAAAAATTTTATAAAATTCATTTATTAAATTATAAACTCCATTTTCAAATTCAAAACAAAATTCAAATTTATTTGGATAAGGTAATTTCCATAAATAAAATTTATATTCTTGATTAAATAATTCATAAATATCTTCATAATTTAAATTTAAATCAGAATATAATGAAAGATTTAATAACTTATTTTTACTATAAAATATTATTTTTCTATATGAATTATCATAAAATTGATTAATTTTTTTTTGTTTTTTTTCACTAATAGGAGGAACAATATCGTTAATATTTATATTAAAGAAATTTAATTTATTTTCATTTTGATCTATTTTTTCTAATAAAGTTTTGTTAAATAATTCATTATTAATTTCAAATATACTATTAAATTCTGTAATTAATTTTTCGCATTCTTCATATAAATTAAATTTATTTGTAATATCATTTTGAAATATAAAATTCATTAATGGAAGATTTGATTTAAATTCATTTATTTCATATAATTCTTTTAATCCTTGTTTAAATTTTTCAAATTTATCTTCTAATTTTGAATATTTTTGAAGTATATTACTTAAATTAAGTTTTAATGCTCTTGCTTTTGTTATTTTTTTTGAATATTTTTTATGTAATGATTTTATAAAAGGTTTTATTTTATCAATAAAAATATATATTTTTTCAAAAATATTTTGATTTATTTTATTATGATAAATTCCAAATAATGAATTATTTTGATTTTGAATACATTTATTCATAATAGTTTCATAATTTAAATAATGTTTATATATATAAAGATAATTGTTAAAATTAATATTTTGGAAATCGAAAAATTCTAAAATTTGAAATTTTTGATTTTTAAAATCTAATTCTGATTGAATAAAATAATTTTGTGAATAGTTTTGATAAATATTTTCATTGAAATTAATAGAATTAATAGAAAAAATAATAAATTGATTTAAAAATTCAATTGGGTCTTTTGCTTCAATTTTATTAATTTTTTTAGATATTAAATAATATATTAAACAATAAGCATTATTTAAATTTTGATGCTCAATTATTTTTTCATTTAATATATTTAAAGTTTCTTCTAATTGCTTTTCAATTGAATCATCATAATCATTTAAATCATTTAAATAGCCATGAATAAATTTAAATGTCAAAATAAAAAAAATAAATACTAACTCATTAATTTGAATTTTTTTATCATAATTATTATTTATTGGATACAATGAAATTTTATTTAATGAATCTTTATTAAATACTTTATCATATAATTCAAAAAAGAAAGAATATATATTAAAAGATAATATAAATAATGAAATTTTATCATCTGAATAATTTTTATTATTACTATTTATTATACATTCAATCAATGATTTTGATTCATTTGATAAAAGTTCTAATTGTTTATTTTGTATTTGATCTATTGTTATATCTTTTTTTTTATTTTTTAATAAAAAACTAGCCTTTTCATTATAAAAATAATGGGTAAAAACATAACAATCTTCTTTATTATATATAAACGTATCATCATTTTTATTTTTTAAATATTGATTATATTGTTCTTTTATTGTATTATATTTGTCAATGAAATTAATATAAAGCATATTCATTGGTAGATATAATAAAGTTGATTTTTGAGCTTCTATAAATTTTTTTATCCAATTAATTGGTCCTTTATATTTTTCTAAATTTGAAAATGAATTATTTAATCTATGTTTAATACATTTTATTAAATAAATTTTTATTTGATTATCTTTATCCTTATTAATATTATTTTCATCATTAATGAATTCAATAAAATTATTTATTTCATTATCTTCTATATTATTATTGTCATTTTCAATTAAAAATTCACTCATCAAATAAATATAAATTTTAATATATTCTACTTTAAATAAATATCTTAAATTTTTATTTTCTTCAATTAAATCATTATTATTTAAAACATCATTAAAGAATATTTTAAAAATATCAAATTGATTATTATTTTCTTCCTTTTTATTTAATTCTATCAAAATAAATTTAGAAAAAATATCCATTATTTGTAATTTATAAATAATTTCAATATTTGTTGATTTTTCTTTTTTTTCAATTAAGTCAATTAATTCATTTTTTCTATTTAAAATTTGAATATTTTCCTCTTGAGAAAATGGATTTAAATTTAAATTATTTGTAATTAATAAATTAAAAATAGGCTTTGAAGCTAAAAGCAATTTCATATTATTCATTATTATTTCAAAAATACTTTCTCTAATAACAATTTCAGTATAAATTTTATATTTTGACTTTAATAAATGTATAATTAAAGTATGATTTTCATATTTAGAATTTTTTTTCAAATTAATTTTTTCTAATTGATTAATTTCATTTTTTAAATTAATAATAAAATTTTCAATATCATTTAAATAATAATTTTTATCTTGTAATTTTTCATATTGTATTATTTCTTTATATTCATTATCATTTTTTAAGTGTTCATTAAGTATTTTTGATATTTCAATTTTCCAAATTTCATTTGAATAAAGTAAAAATTTAGTTTGAAATGAATTTGCATTTTTATAAATATTATTTAAATTAATATTTGGTAAACCAATTAAATCTTTTTTTCTAAAATATTTATTAGTTAAATAAAGTAGTGATTCATTTAATAAGAAAATAATTTCATTACATAATTTTTTCATTTTTGGATTATTTATTGAAGAAATAAAATGAATTTTATTTGAATCAATTAATTCTTTTATATTTTGTGTTAATTCTTTGATACTAATATTACAAATTTTTTTAAAATTATAAATATTAGATAAATATTTTTTAATAAAACTATCTTTATAACATTCAAACCATAAACAAGTATAAATAATTAAAGATAAATTTGTTTGTTCAATAATTTCAAATTGTTTTTTAAAAGAGTTACAAATTAATTGGATGATATAAGAAAATAAAATAATAATTTCTTCTTTTGAATCGATTTGGACTTCTAAATCTATTTCATTATGAATGAAAAATTTTATAAAATTATTTTCTAATACTTCAAAATCTATTTCTTTTGTAAACAATGTTAATTGTGTATTTGATTGGATTAATAATTTTGATTCATTTATTAAACTTTGTATAATTTTCTTCTTTTTTTTTAAATATTGTTTTTTTAATAAATCATTTTCTTTTTTTTGATTTGCTAAACTATGCTCATTTTGGATAAATTTTGTTTTAAATAAATTTATAATTATTTTATTCAATTTATTAAAATAAAAATTAATAAATGGAATTTCATATGAAATATTTTTTTCAATCCGATTACTTAATTTTTCAATTTTTATATTATTTAATAAATCTTTTTCTTTAATTATTATAGGATCAATAATATTTAGTAAATCTTTTTCTATATTATTATATAAAAAGATAATTAAATCATATTTATAAAGAATTATTAATATATATGTAATATATTTTTGGCAAATTGTTTTAAAATAATCTAATAAATGTTCATAAATATCAATTGTATTATTTTTAATTATTCTTTGGTTAAGATAGAAATTAATAGGATTATCCAATTGTAAAATATATTCTTCAACTAAACTTTTTATTTTATCATATAAAAATGAATTTTTATTTATTTTTTTTTTTTTTAAATTATTTTGGAATTTTATTGAATTTAATGCTTGATCTAATATATTTTCCATATTTTTATCTAAATTTAAACTTTTCAATAAATTATCATTTGAAGAAATTATTTGTGTAAAATGAATATTCCTATCTTCTCCAAGTAAATTATCAATAAAAATTTGATTAAAATCTGATAAGTGACTTATACAATCTTTTTCTTTTATTATATTTTCATTATCATCATTAATTATATCAGAATCATTTAATTTTAGAAATCTTTTTATTGTTACTATTATTATTATTATTATTTTTTCTGAATTATTATTATAATTTTTTTCTATATTTTCTATTAAAGAAATTATATGATTTAAATGTTTATTTTGTGATGAATCAAATCTTAAAAATAATATTTTTTGAGCTTCACAATAAAATTCATTTAACTCTTTTTCTATATCAAATTGAGATTGATCACTTGAAATATATAATTCTTGAATTGAATTTTTATTAATTGTATGATTATTAATTTTAATTTCTTCTTCATTTTTTAAATTAAATGAGTCTGAAGAAAATGTATATATAATATTTTTTTTGCTTGATAATGATGATAAGAAATCTTTTAAATTGTTTTTTTCAATAAAATCATAATTTTGATAAATAAGTTCAAGAAACTTTTTATCAATATTAGAAAATTGAGCATATATTATAATATCTTGACTTAAATTTAAGGTTAAAATTGTAATAATTTCATCCTTTATTTTTTCATAATCAAAATTATTATTATTATCATTATTATTATGAGTACAAATAACATTATTATTATCTTTAAATCCATATTTTCCTTTTATTTTATAAAATAAACCATAAATTTCTTCTTTTCCAAAATTGATTTTTTGTTTGTTTAAATCAATATAGTTACTAGAATTAAACAATTGATTAAACATTTTATAAATATTATCACAAATATCAATTTCTTTTTGATTTAAAAAAATATTAAATGAAATAATATGTTTTTCAAATCTATTTAAAAATGGAGGATCTTTCTTATATATTTCATTTTCATTTATTAAAATAACACATTTAAAATCTTCATGAACATATAATCTTGGTATATCAATCATATTAATTACAATATGTACATATTTTTTATTTTGATTTTCATTTAAGTAATGAAAATGTAAATTAAATAAATCATAAAGTGAAGAATAAATTATATCTAAGTTTTTTAATATTAAAAAATTTCCATATTCAATATTTGCAATTATTTGATTTAATATTTTTATTGAATAATCTTTTTTTCTAATATCGTTTTTAAATTGACTTCCTATAAAAATTTTATAAGGTTTATTTAATTTTTTTAAAATATATTCAATTAAAAAATCAGAAGTTGAATTTTTTGATATTAAAAGTAAATATCTTGAATCTTTATTATTTATATTTTCAATTAATACATTTTCTAAATTATACTCTTTTTCTTTTGTAAACAAAATATTTTTTTTAAATAATGAATTTATTGAAATATAATTCTCTATTATTGATTTATTTAATCCAGAAAAATTTATTTTTAAATAATAATCAACATACATATTCAAATCTTCATTTAATAATAAAATATTTTCATTTAATTTTTCACAAATTCTTTTAATTAAAAAATAAAAATCTCTTGTAGAATGAAAATCTTTAAAATTATCTTCAAATTGTTTTTTATAATCACAATATGCTTTTGCTAATTTTTGATATAAATCTTCATCATATTTTACTTTATATGAATTTGAAATTTCTTTTGCAGTTTCTTTTAAATCATTTTCATCTAAATCATCTCTAAATAAAGTTATTCCTCTATTTTGTTTAGAATAATCTAAAAAATAATTTGAAATTCCAACAAAAGATATTTTTTTAGTATTCTTGTTAAAATTATAATTATAAAAATTATTATTTTCAATACTTTGATTAATATTAATAACATCATTATCATTATTATTAATATTAATATTAATATTATTATTATTAATGACTGAAACGTTACCATAATTATCCAATTCAGCATGTAAAACTTTTAATGGATTGTCTTTTGATTTTTCAGCCAAACCCATTTCATCAAAAAATAAAACTGGAATTAATTTTTTTTCATTATTTAAATTATCATTCAAATTTCTTGTTTTTTTAAAAGCATTAACAAGTTCTTTTGAAGTAGTATTTAAAGAACCTTGAAAATAAATATAAAATAAAGAAGGTAATTTTTTAAATAAATCATTATTTGATAATTCTCCCTTTAATGAATCATATAAAATTTCCATTCCTAATGATTTACTACAACCTGGTTTTCCTATAATATAAATAGGAATTTTTGATAAAATACAATGAAATAAAGCAAATAAATTTTCTTTTAAAGCTTTATTTAATGCTATTCCTTTTGGAATTATCATTTTTTCACAAATAAAATTTATTTCTTCTTCTATTATTTTTTTCATATTCTTTGATTTAAACAATTCATCTTTATTTATTATATTTTCAATTTCTTTATAATAGTCTTCTTTTTCCATTTTTATTGGAATTCTAATTATGTAATTTAAATATAATGATAATAAAATTGCTTTTTCATTGTAAATACTTTTATTTTCTTCAAAATTTTCAATTAATTTAAAATATTTAATAAATCCTTTATATAAATCACAATATCTTTTTATATCTCTTAAACTAACTGAATAAGGGTCTTTATTTCTAAAATATCTTTGAGAAATACAAATTAATTTAACTACTAAATCGAAAGATTTATTTAAATTAATTATTTTTATCATTTCTTTAATATATTTTTCTTCATCATTACTATTTAAATAACCAAAATCAAAAGTAAAATTTAAAAGAGAAATAGGAATAGGAAAAACATTATAATCAAGATTACTATTATTATTTATATTTAATCCATAATTATAGATTTTAGAATTATTTTTTTTTATTCTATAAGGATTACAAGCAGCAATAAATTGGAAATTTTTATTCAAAGAATTACCTTTTAAAGTTCTATTACACATAATTTCTGATATTAAACCAATAACATGGCTTGTATTAATTTCATCAAAAAAAACCCATATTTTTTCTTTTATATTTTTTATATCATTAATAAATGAAATAACATCTTTTTCTTTTATTCCAGCATGAATATTTAATTTTACTAATTTTGTATTTGTTATTTTACATAATACTTGAATTAAATATGTTTTTCCACATCCAGTTTCTCCCATTAATAAAATTGGCATATTTGCTTTTGATTTAATATAAATTAAAAGTAGTTTAAAATAATTATCAACAGTGAAAATAAAATCTTTATAAAAATTAATATTTGAATCTATATTTATATTATAAAAAATATTTATTTGTTCTCTAAAATCATCTTGTGAAAATTTATCAAAATTTTTTATATCTTCTATTTTATTATGATTTTGAGAATTCCATAAATATTTTAATTTTTCTTTTGTTTCTTCATCTATTTTTTTATTATTTATTACTATACTGATTGATTGTTCATCGTCATTAAATAAAACTAAAGCAGGGGGCATTTTATCAAATGTTATTTTTTTTCCAGTATAATAATAATTAGAAATAAGTTTTCTTTCAATGTCTTTTGAATATTCTTTTAATTCAAAATAATTAGAAAAAAATTCTTTTGAATTATAATCATTATAAGAAGGATTAGTACAAACATTAGAAAACTGTTTTAAGTTTTCATATAAAATTGTCCTTGAATTTAAAGCATTTTGTCCTGAATTTTGTATTAAAGTGTTTGGTTCTAAATAGAAATTATTATGAAAACATTTTAATTGAGAATATAAAACATTAACATATGAAAAAAATTGATAATAATTCATATTTTCTATTTTAGAAATTGTTTTTATTTTATCAAAGTAATAATCAAAGTTTTTACATTCATTTAAAGAGATAATGTTTTTTTTGTTTTTATTATTATCTTCATATTCTTTAATTTCAAAATAATTTATTAAATTTTTTTCATATAAATATTCAAAAGTATCTATTAATCTTAATTGTTTTTGTAAATAAGAATAAGAATCTTGATTTAAATCAATATTAATAGAGTGAACATTTTGTTTTAATATTAAATTTAAAATATCACATTTTGAAACAAAATTAAAAAAACCATAAGGTATTTCAATTATTATTTTATATCTTGTTTTAATATAAACAATATTTTCTTTATTTACAATACAAGAAGTAAAAATTAAATAAAATAAAAATTCTTCTAAAACTTCAATATATTGTGTATCATAAATATTTAAATGTAAAATAATATTTGGAAAATTAAGATTTCTATTTTTTAAATCTAATACAATATTATCAATTGATTCTGTATAACCAAAAGGAAAAGTTACTAAAATCATTTTGTGATTATTTGAATAATATTTTATTAAACTGGTTTTTCCAAGTCCAACATTATTTGAATCTAATATTTCAGCATCACATAATTTTTTAATTTCTGAAATTATAGTTTTTTCTTTTTCTTGTTGAAATTTTACTATTTCACTTTTATAATATTTCATTTTTTGGAAATAATAATTAAATTCTTTTTCATCTTCTTTTTTAAGAAAGAATATTAAATATGAATTTAAAATTTTATTTTCTTTTTCTTTTTTATAAAGTAATTCAATAATTGTTCTTTTAATTTCAATTGTTAATTTTGAAAAATTTGAAATATAAAAAGGAATTCTGAATTTACATTGAATAAATCTATAAAAAAATGCCCTAACTTCTTCTAATAAAGTATGGTTTTTGCAAAATAAAACTCCTGAATTAAAAGGAAAATTATTAGTTAAATAATAATTATATATTAAAATATCTTTTTTACAAGATTTATTATATTTTTGATAATAAATTCCAGGTTCAAAATTTTTTATTGTTTCACATAAGAAATAATCTTTAAAAATAATTTCGTAATTTAAATTATGTAATTTAAATATCTCATTAATATAATAATTTATTATTTGAAGTTTATTTTTATTATTATTATCAATTTTAACTCTCATATTTTCTATTTTATAACCATTTGTTAAATATCTGAAATAATTTTCAATTTCTTTATTATTATTTTGATTTTCTATTATTTTTTCAAGAAATAAATATTGTTGTCCATAAAAAAAAGTCAAATTATAATAATCATAATCTTCATATAGTCTTATTGTCTCTAATTCCATTTCTTTTATTTTTTCATTTAATGCTTCCATATAATTATCAAAATCTTTATATTCTTCATTTTTATTTTCTTTTATTTTTAATATTCCACTTTTTATTTGATTATATATTTTTTCTTTATAAATAAAACCTTTTTGAATTGATTTTGTAAATAAATTCATTTCTTTTTTTATTTGTTTTATTATTAAATTGAAATTATAATATATATTTAAATCATTATTACTGTTAGATATATTATTTTTATCATTTTTATCATGTTTTGATAAAAATAAAATAGAACTTTCCCAAAGTTCATTTATTTCATTATTTTCTTTTATATAATTATCTTCAATATTATTTATTGAATATAATTCGTTATTACCTTCACTTATTTCATTTTTTAATTCTAATGTAAAATTTGAATATTCAAGAAAAGATTTCATTTTAACTACATCTCCACTTCTTTTATCATATATTATTCTTCCTAATGTTTGAAAAATCAAATAATCTTGATTTAATATCAAAGAATATTTTATTTTTTCCTTATTTTCTTTATTTTCAAATAGATTCATTTTAATATATGAAATAAATTTATTGTCATTTTCGAATTCCATTTTAAAAATTTGCTTAAAAATTATTGATAATTCATGAAATAGTTCAATATTTTGAATTGTTATTTTAAATTTTTTTGAATAATTAAAATATTCTTTTATCATTTCTATTGAATATTCTTTTATAATTTTTAACAAATTTGTAATTGATATTAAATCTTTGATAAAATCATTAAATTCATTTCCATTTTTTAAATAAATACATGAAAATTTATTTTGAATTGAAGTTAAATTGAATGAAGAAAAAGAATGTTCAAATTCATCTTTTAATTGGTTCAATGTTTCACTTAATTGATTATTGGTAATTTTAAAAAAAGATAAAAATTTAATAAATTTTTCAATATTATTGTAATTTGTTTTTCTTTCTATAATAAAATCAATTTTTTCATACAGTTCATTAATTTCATTTTCATTTAATTCTTTTTTTATATGAGAAGATAATAAATTAATTTCATCTTTTATTTTAACATCTTTAAAATATAATTCAATTTCATTAATATTAAAAAAAGCGTTATCTTGTTTAAAGTCAATTAAATTACAATATTTAACTTCTGAATTTCTTAATAAATTAATAATTTCCTCATAAGTAAATAAATCATTTTTTTTTTGTCTTACCATTTCATTATTAAAAATATTCATAAATACAAAAGAAAAATTTAATTCTTTAAATTGTTTTATTTCATTATTTAAAAAATTTAATATTTTATTATATTCTTCATTAAATTGATCTGATTCAAAAATTAATATATTCCCGTCTTTTAACACATTTTTAATATATTTTAATGATGAATCGTATTTAAAAGAATTACAATTAAAAAAAAATTTTTTTTTAATTGATTCACATTTTGAAATATCTATATATTTTTTCTCTATTTCTTTCATTGTATTTGATATATTATACAATTCATCATTATTATTATAAATTAACAATAATTTTTTTTCAAAAACAGAATTTTCATAATCTTTCATTTTTAATAATTGATTTATTTTTAATTGTTTATTTTGAATTAATTCTCTAAATTTATTTATATATTCAATACTATTTTTAATGAATTTAATTTGATTGAATTTTTCAAAATTAATAATTTTTGAATTTTTTAAATAAAGAAAAAAATCTTCTTTTTCAGTAAATTGTTTCTTTAGCAAATCTTCATCATTAAGTGGAGTAAATGATATTATTTCAATAATATTTTTAATTAATTCAATTTGATTTTTGTTTAATTGATTTGTTTCTTTATTTTGTTTAATTTTTTCTATATATGTCTTAATTTTATGAACTTTATTTTCTTCAGAATTTAATTTTTCTTTTAAAATTTCAATAAAAAGTGAGAATAAATCTATTTTATCTTTTTCGCAAACTAATAATATTAAAAGAAATATTGTATATGAATTCACAGATTTAAATAAACTGGAAATGTTTTGCTTTACTTTATTTTCATTATCATCAGTTGAATAAAAATTAATAATCGATTCAATTAAAAATAGTATTTTATCATCAATAATTTCTTTAGTTGTATCATTCAAGTTTAATAAAGTATTTATTTTTATAGTAAATAGTTGAATAAAATTAAAAATTAAATCCTTATTTTTTTTTTGATTTAATTCAAAAAATAATTCATAAATTTCTTTTAGAACTGAAATATCATTGATTTTATGTATATTATTTACAAAAAAAGAAATAACTTCATTATTTTTTATTTTAACAATAATAAATTTTTTTAAATCTTGATTAAACAATTTAAAATCATAAAATGAAAGTTGATATAATTTCTCAGAGAAAAAAAGTATATTGTTATAAATTACCTCTAATAAAATATCTTCATTTGTAAGAAATTTTCCTAGATTTAAAAAATAATCTTTAGATGATAATTGCATTTTGCTTATGTTAAAATTTATAAGTTTATATTGCTTTTCTTTTATTTTGTTTTGGAACTCTTTAATATTTTCATTTTCATAATTATTATCATTTATATAATTTTCAATTAGATTTAAATATTCATAATTTTCTGTAATTTCACCTATTGAATTATAAATACTTATCAAATTAATATAAAAAATATATCTTGTTATATTTTTTGAAGAAGGTATTTCAGAATAATTATTTTTAATATAATTAAAAAAAATGTCTATTTCTTCATCTTTTAAATTACTAAAATCAATAATTTCTTCAATATCAATTGAATTTTTGTTATTATCATAGTCATTTGAATCTATTTTATTATTTAAATCTTCATTAAAATATTTACCAAATTCATTTATTTTAATAAAAATTAAATATAACTTATCTTTATTGTCCTTTAATAATTTAAAACAAATTTTAAATATATTATTATTAATGATTTCACCTTCATTTAAAATTTTATCAAAAATTTTATATATTATATCAAAAGAAAAAACATAAAATAATTTGATTTTCATAATATCATTTAAAAATATAATTATCTGTTGGGTTTGTAAATCATTAATTATTAATTCATAATATTTTTCAATTTCATCAAATGTTAAATAAATAAAAGATAAAAACATATTTAATTTACAAATAAAAAAATTAAAATCATCCCTGGAATATTCTAATTCAATTTCAGTTATAAAATTAGTATCTGTAAATTTATTTATTATTTCTTCTTTTTTTGATTCAAAATCTGCTTTTTTTATTGATTCGAAATTTTCTTTTTGTATTGAAATAATAATTTTGAAAAAATTATCAGTTTCATTATTATCATAACATTCAATAATAATTGGTAATATATTTATTATTTTATAAACATTTGAAAATAATGTATTTATAAAACATTTTCTAAGATATTTTTGGTATGGCATTTGCTTGCTTATTAAATAACTTTTATAATAATTATATTGATTTATATTATTTATTTGACTTTTCTTTGTTATTAATTTATCAAATATAAAATAATATTCCTCTAAATCATTTGGATTTAAAGAATTGCTTTTTTTATTTTTTTTTATATTTATTTTAGCATTTTTTGTAATATATTTTTTGTTTATTTCAAATAAAAAAATAATTAGGTTTTTTTCTATATGATCAACTAATTTAGGTTTAATATTTAATTTTTCATTATTTAATATTTCTATTTCATTTTCATTTTTATTATTTTCTGACTTTTTATCATAAGATAAACAAAAAATATTAAGTGATGTATCATCCATTACTTTTATATTTTTAATTATTTAAAATAAAATAATTAAACAATAATTTATTAAATTTTTGAATAATTTTAAATATAAATTCTTTATCCAAAAAAGAAATATTAAAAATTAAAATATGCTATATAAATTTTAATGTTGTTTGATTAATAAATTATATAAAAAGAATTCTAATTTTCAAAAAATTTATAAAATATATTTTAATTAATTTCATCTAAATAATATTTGGAAAATAAATAAAATAAAGCAAATTAAAAGATTTTTTATATTTAATAAATAAATAAAATTAATTATAAAAAATAAAATATCATTTTAAAAAAATGTCTGAACAACAAATAGAAAAATATTTTAACGATTATAAAATAATATTTAATAAGAATTTGAACTCAATTACAATAATAATTCAAAAAAAAAGTAATTTTACAAAAGAATATAATTCAACATTTACATTAAATTATTTAAAACAATTTAAATTATTATCAACAGAATTAACAACAAAAAATATAATTGAAACATTATCAAGATTAATAGATTTACAATTAATAAAAATTTATGAAAATAATATGAATATAAAATTAATATTTGAATCATTAGATTTAGAAAAATCAAAAATAGAATTAATATTAAATTCAAAAAATGAAACTAAGAATAATCTAAATATTGAAAATTTAAATTTAATAAATATAAATACAATTCAAGCACATTCTTCTTCAATAAGTTCAGTTTCAATTTTTCCATCTGGAAATATAATTTCAGTATCAAAAGATAAAACAATTAAAATATATGATATTCATTTTAACATAATTCAAAAAATAATAAAAGCACATGATAGTAAAATTACATATGTTGATATTAAAGATGAAAATAATTTTGTTACATGTTCACAAGATGAAAAAATAAAAACTTGGATTAAAAAAAAAAACAAATTTAAATTAAATAAAACAATAGAAAAATCACATAATAATTATATATATAAAGTATTATATACTTTAAATGGAAATATAATTTCATGTTCAGAAGATTCAACAATGAAAATTTGGGAATTTATAAAAGAAAAAAATAAATTTCAATGTTCATTAATTTTAAAGTATAAAATAATATCATTTTTACTTTTAGAAGATAAAAACATTTTAATTTCTTCAGGAGATAAAAATTCAGAAATATTTAATTTAAATAATTTTAATCATATATTTCAAATAAAAAATACATGTTGTTTTAGTGAAAACGCTTTAAAACAATTAGATGAAGATAGAATAATTTTTGGAGGAGGATATGATACAAAAATGAAAGTATTTTCACTATCAAAAAAAAAAATAATAAATGAAATAAATAATCAAATAATTTGTTATGGAATTTGTGTTATCAAAAATAAAAATCTTTTTCTTACTGGAGGATTTTCAAGTGATATTAGAATATATAGATGTGATAATTATTTTTGTGTTAGAATCATTCAATCTAATAATAAAATTATTAATAATGGTTGGTTAGGTCTAATTTTTCATGGTTTTGATGAGTTAAAAAGTGGAGAAATTATTTCTTATACTAATGATAAAAATATTCAAGTTTGGGTTCTTCAATGTTAAATTATTATTTTATTCTTTTCTCATTATGCTTTTTATTGGTTTTTTTTAATGGTTTTTTTGTTTATTTTTTTTTACTTGTTTTTATTTTTTTTTGTTAATATGTGATTATTATTTAATTGATACATTAATTAATTAGTTTTGTTTAAATGAATATTATTTGAATAATAAAATTAAAGTAATTTTCAAATTTAAAAACATAAATAATTTAAATAAATATATTTAATATTTATTATACTTATTAAATTTTTTATCTTTATAAAATAAAGCAATTACATTTTCATATTTAACTTCTTCTTTAATATTTTCAATAGGAATGCATTCAGAATCATTAAATAAAAACCATTTTTGTAAAATATTATTTTTACAATAGGCATTATAATGGTTATTATTTAAATTAATAATACAAATTAATTCATAAGTTTTTAATTGAGTATTATTTCTATTTATAAATTGGCTCATATCAAAATCATCAAAGGGAAATTCAATTTTAATTGAATTATTTAAAGGACTTCTTTTAAAATAAAAAATTAAAACTTGGGGAAAAGAATATATACAAATATTTTTAATTCCTGTTACATTTTTTTTACATTTTTCACAATAATAAAATTTATCATTTTCTAATTTTTTTGGTTGATGATAATATCTTAATATTTCATATAATTTTAAATCTTTATTATTATTGATATTATTAGAGTTATTTTTATTATTATTATCATTATTTTTTTTTAATAATTCTTCATAAGGGTTAATTTGTTTCATATTTTGAATTAAAAAAGAAGTTTGCATATTTTCAATTTCTGTTTTATGTTTCACCCAAACTATAAAAATTCTATAACTTTTAAAATGATATGATAAATAATTATTATTATTAGTTATTAAGTTATTTATTTTTCCAATAAAATCACTTATTAAAGTATTTGAATATGGTATTAATAAATAACTATCTTTTTTTTCTTTGGATTCAATTTTAAATAATAAAAAAAAAGTAACATCAAAATTTGATTTGTCATAATATGAATTTAAATCATCTATTATTTGAAAATTTAAATTTTTATCATCATCTAACATATTAAAATTACTATTTTCAAACTGATAAGAATCATTAATTCTATTATATAAATTTTTTAAAGTATCATTTTTACAATAATAAATAATTTTAGGAAGGCAAATAATAAATAATTTGTTTTTATTTTCATTTTTCACAATATTAAATAATTTAAATAAACTATATTTTTCAAGATTTGCGTCAGAACATATTTGAACAAAGGAACCCATATTATCTTCTCCAATATTAAAAATATTACTTTCTTTTTTTTTATCAATCTCAATATATTTTTGGGGATTTTGAAAAATATCAAATAATTCATCTGAATTTTTTTCTAATTTAATATCTTTTATTTCATTATTTATTTGAATAAAAAATAATTTTAATTCATCTGGTTTTATAAAAGCTTCATATAAATATTCTTTTCCAGTACAAATATATTTATAATAAATATTATTATCTGAAATTACTGCAGGAAATAAATCATTTAATTCGATATTATATAAATATGAAATTATGAATTTAATATCTCCTATTTTTATTTTGCCGTAATCTCTTTTTTTAATTGGAACATATAAAATTTGTTTTTGAATATTATTATCATATGGTATTATTATACATTTACAAAAATAAAAATTACTTTTACTTGGAAGATTATTATTTGATTTTATTTTTATTTTTTCTATTTCATCTTCTTTTATTGCATATTTACTTTTAGTTAAAGGAAGAGATAAAATATCAAAAAATTTAAAATAATTTATTTTTTCTTTACAAATTTGACATTCTTTTATTATTTGTTTTATCCCATAAAAAATATCAATTATAATTGAATCATTTATAGATATAAATGAATTAAATATTTTTTTTAATTGTTTTATTTCTTCACTTTCATATATAGAACTATTAATTGTATTACTATTAATATATAAACTACTTTTAACTAAACTTTTATTTCTATTTAAATCTTCATGTAAAATATTAATAAAATAAGATAAAAAATCATAAATATCAATTTCTTGTTCATTTGATTTAAATTTAGGATTATTGTTTTCAATTTCTTTGAATAAATTATTAATTAAATTTACTTTCTTAATGTCTGTTTTAGGATCAAAATAAAACATTTCTTTATTTGATTTAGTGATTAAATCAACTTTTTCATTCCATATAACTTTTATTAATTCTGCATAACAATTTGCAATTTTTCCTTCTGAATTTTGGTTATGTATATTAATATCATTTTTATATTTATCATTTAAAAAATAATTTGTTAATGGAAATATATTACTTAAACATTGAATAGTACTTATTATATAACTAATATTTTCAATATTTGCTATTCCCATGGTTCCAAATAATTTTTTTTTTATCAATGTTTCTTCTGATTCTCTTATTATTAAAAAAAAGTCTTCATATTTTAAATTTTCTATTAATTTTTTTAATTCTTTATTATTTGTATCTTGTTGATATTTTTTTATTTCTTTTTTATTTCTTTTAGAAAATAATATGTTATAATTTTGTGGATATATATTTAATAATTCAAGATAAATATTATCAATATCTATTACTCTTTCTGAATTTAATTTTGAAGATGTTTTTATTATATATTTTTCTTCTAAATTTTTCGCATTTTCATCATAAATTATTATTCTATAATATTCTTGAAAAGTTGAATCTGATATTTCATTTTTAATTATAAAATATTTTTTAATTACATTATATAAATAGCCTGTTATTTTTATATATTTTGAACTATCAAATATTTCATTTATTTCATTATTCAAATTAGTTAATTTAACTGTATAATAATTATTATTTACTATATTTTGTGGTTTATATGATTCATTGAATTTATAATTTTTTGGTTTAGATATTTTTATATTTTCAATATCTTTTTTTGAATTTTGTATTTGATTTATTACTTCTTTTTTTATTTCTTCTTTATTTATATACTTACAAAAATTTTCAAACCATATTTTATCAATATAATAAAATGCTTCATTTTGTAAATTTTGAATTCCTAATTCATATTTGATTTCTTTTACTATTTGATCAAATAATTTATTTTGAGCATTTCCTATATTTCCCATATTGATTTAAAATAAATAATAGATAATATTCATTTTTGATTAAACTTTAATTTATTTTTGTTTTTTGAATATTTATCAATTTATTTTTTATATTCTCAAATTATGTATAAAAGATAATAATTTTGTAATTTTTTTTAAATTATAAAATATAAAAAATATGGAAGAACCATTAAAAGAAGATAAAATAAAAAAACAAAATGATATATATTTAGAAAATGAAAATTTATCAAAAGAATCTTTTTTATTTATAATAAATGTAGAAAAAGTTGATATTTCATTTTTATGTGGATGCTCATTATTTTGTGCAATTAAATTGATATCAATATTTATGATAATAAATGGTATCTTAAATATCTTTTATTCATTTAATTCAAAAAATTATATAAATCTTATAGTTTCACTCATTTATAATATTTTGTATTTCATTTCTGGATTTTATTTATTTAAATCAACTATTTCATTTGATTTTAATGAATCAATGATTGGTTATAAAATTTTTTCTTTACTTTATATTTTTGAATTATTTTTTTTTATTTCAAGTTTAATTTTAAGTTCTATTGGTATAATTCATCCTTTTAGATCAGAAAAAAATTTTTTGAAATTATTTGTTATTTATTTATTTGCAGGATTGACTTTCTTTTTAATAAAATTATATTTTTTATGGATTACTTTTAGTTATTATATTCATCTTAAATTAAATAGAATTAAAGTTATTATGATGTTAAATTAAAAATAGATAATAATTTTAAACCCTTTGATTATATAAGTAAAATCTATTTTAAACCATAAAATAATAATAAAATATATTTATAAATATATATTTTATATATAAAAGAAAAAGAAAAATCATTTTTTTACTTTTCTGAAATTAAGTAATGTAAATTTTTCATTTTAAATTTTGAATTATTTTCATCAATCTCTAATGAATTTTCAATGTTTATTTTATTTATAATTTTAAAATAAAAAGCTTCAAAATTAAAAATAATATCTTTTAATTTTTCATTTTTTTTAATAATTTCTTTAATGTCTATTTTTATATCTTTTATTTCTTCATTAATATCTTTTAAATAATTAACACTATAATATCTTTTAGGAATAATTTTTGGAATTTCTTTCCAAGTATTAAATTCAATTTGCTTTAAATTTAATTTTGGAACTGGAATTAATTTATTTATTTTACTATAATTTCTTAAAGTATAATAATTATCATATTTATCATTTAATTTATTTTCATTTGTTTCTGTTAAATTATATTCTAAAATAATATCATCATTTTCATTTAAAGAATCTTCTTCAAAATCACCAAAGAAAATATTGTTTAAAAATTCATTGTCTTTTTTTTCTTTTTCTTTTATTTTTACTAGTTTACATTTTGATTTAGATTGATTTATTATTATTTTATTATAGTAAATATTTAGATTACTTTTAATTTTTCTTTTTTTTGGTTTTTCATAATATATTTTTGAAAACTGTTTTTTTTTTTTTATTAACTGTTCTTTTTCTTTGTTTAAAGAATCTATATAAAATGATATATTGTTATATTTTTTTTCTTTTTTAATTAAAATTTTATGATTTTTTTGTAATTCTTTTTCCATTAATGATATACTTAGTTTGCTATTATTATCTAAATTTGTTCTTTCAAATTCTTGAAAAAAATCATATTCAATTAATTTTTCTTTTTCTTTATTTAATAATTTAATAATTGCATCTTTTACCTTAATTTGGTTTAATAAAAGAAAATTATCTTCTTTTATTTTTTCATTTTCTTCTTTTATATTTTTTATTTTTGATAATAATTTTTGATTTAAGTATTCATTGTTTATATTTAATTTTTCAATTTCATTTTTGTAATTATTATTAATATCTTTAACTTCTTTATTCAAATTAATAAGATCATTTATTAATATTTCTTTTATTTTAGCATTATCTTCTTTGAAATAATTTACTAAATTTTCTTTACTTATTTCTATTTGTTTTTCATAAAATTTTATTTGTTGATTTAAAGATTGGTTTTCTTTTATTATTACATTTGCACTTGAATTATAAGCATTAAATGAATTTTTATTTATTTTAGTAGTTAATTGATTAACTTCTTGTTTAATCATTAGAAAAAATAAAAATATTTTTTGTTTATATAAAAAAATAATTTTGTTTAATTTTGTTCTTAATTTATTAAAAATAATATTATAATAATAATAATAAAAATAATTTTTTTAATAGAATAAAAAGATAACAAATTATAACAAATAAAATTTTTTTCTCCATAAAATTTAGATAAAAATGAATTAAATTCAATACATAATCAATATCTTAAAAAATAATAAGAACTAATAAAATCATTAAATATAATAAGAAATAAAAAATAATTATATAATAGTAAAATGGGAAATTTTAATAATTCTAATTTTTTTACTTTAAAAGAAAATATCAAAAAATAAACAAAACCCAAATTCAAAATGTCTAAAATGTAAAAATTTAATAAAACCAGAATTTCAAATATGTAGAAATTTTAGAATCTATAGAAAATGTTATAATAAAATAATGGAAGATCAAAAAGAAGATTTAATAGATTTTTTTTCAAGAGCAAAATTTGAAGCAAATAAAATAATAGAAAATAAAATATATTTAGGAAATGAAGGAAGTTCTTTTTTAAAAATAATTTAAAAAAATAGGAATAACAAACATTATTAAGTAGGATATAATTTATATCAATTTTATCCAAATGATTTTGAATATAAACAAATTGAAATTGATGATAATGAACATGAAGAAATAATAAAATATTTTATACCAATTATTATTTATATTCAAAATAATATTAAAAGTAAATTTTTTATTCATTGTCACGCTGGAATTTCTAGAAGTGTTATAATTACATTTGCAATAATTATGAAAAATGAATTTTAAAAATGCTTGTAATTATGTATTTTCTAAAAAAAAAATTATTAATCCTAATCATGGTTTTATTGAACAATTAATTGAATTTCAAGAAATGTTAGAATTAATTAATTATGATTTTAAATTTCTTCATTCTATGCATAATATTATTTTTGAAGATGATGATTTTTAAATTTGGTTTTTGTTTTATAGTGATTTAATTTTATTTAATTGTTTTATTTTTTATTTTTTTTGGTTTTTTAATTTTGAAGTTTATAGATTTGTATTATTATATTAATAATTATAGTATATTCTCTTAGTTTAAATTAATGGTTTTTTATTATTTAAATAAGGAATAATTAATTTAAAATAATTAAATCAAATTTATTTATTGTATATTAAAAGTGCATAGAATTAGATTTTTTTATTTTATTAGATTTTAAATTAATTAATTATATTATTCCTTAATGAAAATAATAATGAAATATTAAATTATATCTTAATTTATGTTATAAAATTATTAGTTTTGATATAATATTAGTTAAAAAAGATAAAAATATTTTTTAATTTTGATAGATTAACTTAAATATAAAAAAATATACTATATATTAATATTAACTTTTGAAAAATGACAATAAAAGAAAAAAAATAATAAACAAATTATAATTAATAATTTAATAGATATAATAACTTTAAATGAAATTAAAATGATATAATAAAAAATTAAAATTTAATGGGTAATTGTGTAGAATTGTGTAAAGAAAATTGTAGTTCAGAGAAAATAATAAATGTAAAAGTAATTTTTAATAAAAGTAATCAATATGACAAAACTTCAATTTTAAACTCATCATCAAATTATATTAATGACTCTAATATTATTAATAATTCAATAATCTCAAATAAAATAATCAATACAAATATATTCTATCATATAAAAAATATAAAGAAATTTCAGAATGAAAATTGTAAAAATGATTTTGAAAAAAATATAAGTTTAGAATCTTCTTTTGAAAATAATAATTTTCTTAATGAAAAAAAAATTTCTATTGATGAAGAAAATAATCAAAAAGAAAATTCTAAACATTTTAATGGCCCTATAATTACTCATTTACTACAACATTCTAAACATAAAAAAAAAAGTTAAATTAAGTAAAATAAAAGGTCGTATTTTTATTTAATTTGGTTTTTTGATTTTGAAAATAAAATTTTATTTTATAAATAATTATTATATTAATATTATCATTTTTGAACAAATAAACTGTTTAGA
>JAEEGK010004124.1_pt1 | contig 35797 bp, 35 predicted proteins | sample 8958771 | NCBI WGS metagenome assembly JAEEGK01 (sample SAMN16246547, study PRJNA631951) | gut metagenome | biome: gut microbiome; feature: rumen; material: SC-attached | host: Bos | place: Iran: Karaj | collected 2018-10 | reverse complement strand
TGGGACACGGGACCTCGCATTTCTCCAACGCATGCTACAGCCAGATGTATCTCAAACTGGTATTGAACGACATATCCGACGTCTACATGGTCACCGTGGAGGGATTCCCCTCTTTCAGCGACCTACCGAAGATGATGGTCCACTCCAAGGGGAAGAAGGTAGCGGTCATGCCGTTCATGATCGTCGCCGGAGTGCATGCCCTGGAGGACATGGCGAGCGATGATCCAGATTCCCTGAAATCCACGCTCATCAAAGCGGGTTACGACGCCGTACCCCTGATGATCGGGATGGGCGAGTTCGAGTCCGTAAGGAAACTGTTCATCGACAACTGCGCCGAATGCATACAGAAGAACGGCCTGTGACGATCCTGTGGATCACAGAACCGTACGGTATCAGAGCGGTTCGTTCCAGACGAAGTTCTCCCTGCCGGCACCCAGTTCGAAATGGTACATGGCGATCCCGCAGTCGATGCGTGTCATGTTACCTTTCTTGTAAACAGCGGATACCTTATTTCCGTCCAGTTCGAAACGTATCGGCTGCCTGTTGACACCGGACGGCGCCAGCATGGCACACTCTATGCCCCTGGCGAACCATTCGGGCACGCCGTCGGCCAAGCCCATCTCGGAAGCGGGACGGCCCTTGTGCTGCTTCCCGTCGTCCTTACCGTATCCTACCGATATGCCGATCACGAACCTCTGTCCCTCTCCCACACGTTCGGGGATGCGCTTCTTGTCGCACATCAGTGCCCAGCAGGTCCTGAGTCCGAGAGACTGTGCCAGAAGCACCAATCTCTCCCCGTAGTAACCGCAGCGTTCGTTGAGGGTCCCGTCCTCCGGACCGATCATGGCGATGTAGTTGACGGCCTTGGAGAAGCCTATGACCTTCAGAGGGATCGTGCCGAATGCCTTCGGTTCGTTCAGCACCAACGTGACGTTCAGGTTGCCTTCGCGGTTCACCTCCTCGATGGCCGCCCTCAGCGCAGCGGCATGTTCCTCTGAAAGGGGGTCACCGGTGTAGCGTCTGACGGAATGACGCTGTCTGGCCGCTTCCATCTCATATGGCCTTTCGGCTCCGGTCCCGCTCATTCTATCTTTATCTCCACGTCCCTCTTGATGCCCAGGTCGCTGGCCACCTCGACCGCCTTGATCAGGGCGCACGGGACCGGACATGCCGCATGCGGAAGGGTCTCGTTCGCCCACTTGTAGATGTCGGTCTCGCATATCGCCGACTCCACCTCGGTGTACGGGTTAACGGGTTTGAACTTCCAGGACATCCTCAGGATGTTGTGGCAGTCGCTCTCCAGCTCCAGCCTCACCATCATGTCATCGCCCTGGACCGCATGGATCACGGTCTTCATCTTGCAAACGCCCGCATCCACGGTGACGGTACATTCCTTGCCCATGGATTCAGACAGCCGTTGCATCGATAAAAAACCTGAGTCTGACGGATAGAGCGTTTCTCTGTCTGTCATACTCGTGCCGGTACGCCGCATAGACGCCCGGCGATTCCGTCCCTTAGGCCCGGGACGCGGGTGGCCGGTCCACCCATGGGGCGGGGACAAGTCCGGAACGGAACAGGATGTTCCTGGCTGCGTTCACGTCCCTGTCCATCTTGGTGCTGCAGTGCGGACATTCGTGCACCCTGACGGAGAGATCCTTCTTCACGGTCTCCCCGCACACCGAGCACGTCTGCGACGTCCCCTTGGGGTCCACCAGGATTATCTCGCGACCGGCGCTCGAAGCCTTGTCCTGAATCCTTCTCCTGAGATATCCCAAGGATGCGTCGTTGTATCCGTTGGTCATGAATCTGCTTCTGGCTCTTTTGCGGATCTGCATGACCGACAGATCCTCCATGACGATCGGCCCGTAGTCCTCCACTATGTGAGCCGATATCGTCTCCACGTTGTTCTTCCTGTGATTCTTTATCTTTTCGTAAAGATGGTTTATCCTGGTCTGTATCTTCCTGTACATCTTCGTATCCGGGGACAGTCTGCTCAGACGCTGCTGGAACTTCCTGAGCGTCGATGCGAGGTAAAAGAAGATGTGGTCGTTCTTCACCTTCCCGCCGTCAGAGAATGCGACTATGTTGGATATGCCGATGTCTATCCCAACGGGGCCCTTGAGAGGCTCTTTGTATGGTTTCGAAGGAGGTTCATAGGCGATGCTCGCATAGTACACGGAATGCGAGCCCATGTCCTTCCTCTTGATCGTGCAGGCCCTCAGGTCCCCTTTGATTTTGGTGGATTGGTTGTAGCACCTGATGAGTCCCGGTATCTTACCAAGCCTGAGGAAGCGTCTCTTCTTCCCGTCTTTCTTCTCCGTCACGACCGAGTAATCCCTTGCCGAAGGATACGTGAGAGAATTGAACTGATTGAGGGACTTGTATCTGGGGAAGCGGTCACCGCGCATCTTGACTTCCATCGTTTCCACGAAGAACATGCCGGTCTCCTTCTTGTGGTCCCCTAGCGTCTTCTTGAATGCCTGCACTACGCGCTTCGACGTCTCGTTCAATGTGAGGGAATAAGCCTCAGCGACATAGGGGGAGTTGCGCCTCATCCTCGTTCCCATCCTGTTCAGGTCGAATACCGAAGGTACCTTCCCGTCCCTGTTGTATTGTATCTTGCAGGCGGTGACCATATTGTTGTAGACGAGCCTGTTGGCATCGATCATCTGGTCTATAGCCTCCCTTTGGGAGGCATTGGGTTCGATGCGGAACCTGATCGTCTTCATGGTATTCTCTACGCAAGCACGGTATATAAATCTCTGAGGGGGAGGTCACCGAATCACCCGAATCAGGGGTGATTGCCTAATTTTGATCATTTTTCATCATCATTTGATTCTCTTATTCGCAGCCTCGTTCTCACTTAGCTTTCTGACCTTGCCAGCATACCGAAAAACACCATATCTACCCATAGATTTGCACAATAATTGGTACCATTTTGTCATATCTCGTCGACAGTTATGCTCCGTAACATAGGAACAGCAAAACGAATCTGCTAAGTGAGAACGGGAAAGGTACCTGCGCCAATGGGGAAAATAACCTAAGGGTGCCCGTATCTGTCAAACTCAAGCTACCAATATACGGACCAATTCCCATTAATATGGAAACCCATATCGGTATCCAGGTCTCGTGATGAAGGTATTAATCGTTGATGATAACGTTGCGGTGCAGGACGTAATCCGCGACATTGTAGAAGCCGAAGGCTGTCTCACGCGTGTCGCCAGCACTCTGGACGAAGCCGTCGAGAAGACCGCAGGCTTCCTTCCTGACATCATCTTCCTGGACATGAGCATAGACGATGCCGACGGGCTTTCGCTGATCCCGCGTATAAAGGAGGCCAATCCCTCCATGGCGGTCAACGTCGTGCTCCTGACCACGTCCAGCGACCATGTTCCCACCGACATGCCCGAGATCAAAGGAAACATATCAAAGCCGTTCAAGACCTCCGCGGTCGTGGACGCACTCTACAACGTGACGTCCGCTCCCACGTCCGCCAAGACCGAGGCTCCGAAGAAGAAGAAAAAACGCTTCAGCCTCTTCGGAAGGAACAAGGACAAGATACCTGCTCCGGTCGCGAGCCCCTCGCAGTCCGGAGTATCCTTCGGGACCTCGTACGTGGTGTTCGAGACCTGGCCGGAGAAGATCTACGAGTTCGTCGGGCTGTTCAACACCGACGACTACAGCGTGATGGTCGTCACCTCCGACAAGCTGAAGGCGGTCAAGGAGAGGTTCGACTACGGCAAGATAGACGTGAGGACGATGTCAGCCAGCCCCAAGAACGGAATGTTCGACATACGCGGCCTGGGGACGGTGGTCACGTCCGTGCGCGATTTCATCAATAATTCTCATAATCCTGTTGTCGTTTTCGATAATTTTGACGAGATAGTCAAGGTCAATGGGATGAACAACGCTCTTAAGATGTTCCATCTTCTCATGAGCAGCACCGAGGGTGTTGCCAGAACGGTGGCGATGTCTGTGAACGAGGGCGAGCTCTCCGAAAAGGACCGTCGCATCCTGTTGCATGAGATGAAACAGTTTGTTCCTAAAGTCTGAGGTTAGTTTATGCAGATCGAGAAGGTATGGGCAAGAGAAGTCCTGGACTCCAGGGGAAACCCCACAGTCGAGGCGGAGGTTACAGTCAAAGGCCACAAGATATCGGCCATCGCTCCTTCCGGAGCATCCACCGGAACCTGGGAGGCGCTAGAGCTCCGCGACGGAGGCCAGAGATACGGCGGAAAGGGCGTCCTGAAAGCCGTGGAGAACATCCGCGGCAAGATCGCCGGCCGTATCGTCGGAATGGACCCCACCGACCTCAGAGCGGTCGACGAGGCCATGATCGAGCTCGACGGGACCGACAACAAGTCCAATCTCGGCGGGAACGCCACCGTGGCGGTTTCTCTGGCTGTCGCCAGGGCCGGAGCCATGTGCAACGGCGTCTCCGTCTACGAGCACATCGGAGGGGACCACGTCACCCTTCCCGTTCCCATGCTCAACATCATCAACGGCGGAAAGCACGCCGGAGGGGACCTCAAGATCCAGGAATGCATGATCATCCCCGCAGGGGCCAAATCGTTCTCCGACTGCCTCCGCATGTCCTCCGAGGTGTACATGCACCTCAAGTCCATCCTCAAGTCCAAGTACGGCGCAGGAGCCATCAATATCGGCGACGAGGGCGGATTCGCTCCTCCCCTCGACACCGTCGACGAGGCCCTCACCGTCATCTGCGACGCCGTCTCCGACGCAGGATACGCTCCCGGAAAGGATGTGTTCCTCGCGATCGACGCAGCCTCGTCCGAGTTCTACAGCGATGGGAAGTACAGCGTGGACGGCATGACCCTCTCCCCCGGAGAGCTCCTGGACCACTACGTGGACCTCGTGGGCTCCCACCCGCTCGTCAGCATCGAGGACCCGTTCTTCGAGGACGACTTCGCCACCACCGCGGAGTTCACCAAGAAGGTCGGAAAGCACGTCCAGGTTGTCGGAGACGATCTCTTCGTCACCAACACCAAGCGTCTCGCCCGCGGTATCGAGCAGGGAGCGGCCAACGCCCTTCTCCTGAAGGTCAACCAGATCGGAACCGTCACCGAGTCCGGCGACGCCGCCGCGCTCAGCTACAAGAACGGATACAACGTCGTCGTGTCCCACAGGTCCGGAGAGTCCGAGGACACCACGATCGCCGACCTGTCCGTCGGATGGGGTTCCGGAGAGATTAAGACCGGTGCGCCCGCCCGTGGAGAGAGGACGGCCAAGTACAACCGCCTTCTCCGCATCGAGGAGGAGCTGGGCTCCAAGGCCAAGTTCCCCGGAATCTCCAAGTTCCGTCTGTGAGGCGTGGATATGGCGAAGCTGTTCCAGGCATCGGAAGAGGAGATCCGCTCGGGCTACACCATGGACGTTTACTTCGAGCGCACCAGGCGCATCCTGGAGGCTCGCGGGAAGGCCAACATACCTGTATGGGCCGAGTTCACTGGAAGCTCCCTCCCCCGCGGATGGGATTGGGCCGTGTTCTGCGGCCTGCAGGAGGTCCTGAACCTTCTCGAGGGCAAGGACGTGTCCGTTTACTCGGTTCCGGAAGGCACCATCTTCAGGCCCAGGACGGACAACTCCGTCAGGGTCCCCCTGATGAACATCAACGGCGCGTACACCGAGTTTGGGGAGATGGAGACCGCCATCCTCGGGATGGTCTGCCAGCCAACCGGAATCGCCACCGCTGCCGCCCGCACCAAGGTCGCCGCCAAGTGGAAGACCGTGTTCGCGTTCGGCAACAGGAGGATGCACCCCGCCATCTCCGGAGTCATAGACCGTTCCGCATACATCGGAGGCTGCGATGCCGTGTCTTCCCGCATGGGAGGGGACATAACCGGCACCGTGCCCGTAGGGACCGTCCCTCACGCTCTGATGCTAATGATGGGCAGCAACGACGAGGCCTTCAAGGCGTTCGACGAGATCATCGAGCCCGAGGTCCCCCGCATCATGCTCATAGACACCTTCTCCGACGAGAGGGCGGCCGCTCTGGACGCATGCAAGTCCGTCAAGGACCTCAAGGGCGTCAGGCTGGACACCCCCGGCTCCAGGAGAGGAAACTTCAAGGAGCTCATCAACGAGGTCCGCTGGGAGCTCGACATGTACGGCTACAAGAACGTCGACATCATCGTCTCCGGAGGGCTCGACGAGAACTCCGTGGCGGCCATAGCGGATACCTGTGTCGCAGGATTCGGTGTCGGTACATCTATCAGCAACGCGGCCACCCTGGACCTCTCCATGGACCTTGTAGAGAAGGACGGGAAGCCCATCTCCAAGCGCGGGAAGTTCGGCGGAAGGAAGTTCACCTACCGCTGCCCCCACTGCTTCTCCATGGGCGTCTCGCTGTCCCCTGACGACGATGTCAAGTGCAAGTGCGGCTCCATGATGGAGATGATCGAGACCAAGGTCCTCGACCACGGAAAGAAGTGCCTGCCCGACCGCAAGCCCTCCGAGATCCGCGACTACGTGATCAAGCAGGTCAAGCACATCACTGAGCTCTGAACCATTTTCCCGGAGGGTCTGCCGGCCTTCCGGGCCTGTTCTGATTCGAGGCCTATGTTTTGTATCCTGCGTGCCCTTGGAAGCACGTTGTCCCTGATCGGATTCAACCCTCTCTTAAACCTCCGATTCAACTTGTTTCACCAGCCAGTAATAACGTATTTTCCATTGGGGCAGCTATTAGAGACACGATTAGGGACACTTGCCCTAATGTTTGACAAGGCTTATATCGTGCCTTGACATAGGGTAGCCTTGCGCGAAATCGTATGTCAGTTAGGGGGAAAAATTGGCATGAACGCGCTGTCGAAGGGTCGATGCGTAAGATCCTTCCCATAAGCGAAAGGGGATAGAATGATAGTTCGGGATAGCTATGGCGAGCGTCAGTGCTGCGGCTGTGACAGATTCGAGATGTTGGAGCCGATGCAGCATGGCATGAGCGTATACTGCTCTTGCGGGCGTATCATGGATCTTGATCGTCAGGAGATGGAGTTCAAGATATGCCTGGGAAAAGAGCTGGAATGCAGCAAGTGCCGCAACCAGCGCATAAGTCGCGAGATAGAGATGTTGGATGCGATATTCTCCGGACTCGTCGACGAGAACGGATGTATAGCCGTCGAAACGGTTTGAGAAGGGAGTCAGGCTGGTTCTTCCTGACCCTCTTTCTTCTTCGTTGTCTTTGCCGTCGTCTTCTTGCGGGTCGTGGTCTTCTTCACGGCTGTCTTCTTCGGCTTCTCCTCTGAATCCGTCTTCTTGGTGCGGATGGACTTCTTCCTTCCGGGACAGTCGGTGTTGATGCACTCCTCGGCGTTCCCGAAGATGATCATAGGGGCCTTGCAGAGCTCGCAGGACTTCTTCGCGGACGTGATGGTGCCTCTGGGCCTCAGAGGGTACGTCTGTGTGCAGTTGGGCCATTCGGAGCATCCTGCGAACCTCTTGCCCTGCTTGGAGAACATTATCCTTATGCGTCCCTTCCCGCAGGTGGGGCAGGGCCCCAGGTCGTTCTTCTCGACGTTGCTGGGGCACTTGGGGTCGATGCACTGGATGGACGGAGGGTTGCCCTTCCTGATGACCTTGAGCTGAGGCAGGCCGCAGACGCTGCAGGTCATCTCCGTCATCTGTATGAGGGCCCCCTTGGGGATCGGGAAGGCGTTGGTGCAGTCGGGGTATCCGTTGCATCCGATGAAGTTCCCGTTCTTGGACCTCTTGATGACCATGTCGTTGCCGCATTTAGGGCAGATCCCCACGTGCTGCTGGGTGCGCAGAGCGGTCTTGATCTCCTCTCCGATGGCGTCGGAGTCGTCGGAAATCTTTACAGCCACGGTGTGGAGCATGTCCTGGGACTCCTTCACGACCTCCTCCATGGTGCGCTCGCCGCTGGTGATGCTGATCATGTCCGCTTCGAGCTTGGCGGTCATGTCGGGCTCGGTGATGCCTCCTCCGTGCTTCTCCAGGGACTTGGTGAGGGCGATTCCGCTGGATGTGGGGATCATGTAGTTGCCCTGGACGTAGTTCCTCGAGAACAGCTTGCTTATGATGTCATGCCTGGTGCTCTTGGTCCCGAGCTGGAGCCTGTCCATCTCCTGGATCAGCGTTCCCTGGTTGTACCTGTAGGGAGGCTGGGTCTCGGACTCCGCGATGGTCATCGACCTGATGTCCACCTTGTCTCCGACGTTCAGCACGGGCAGCTTGGACGGCGGGGCTTTGAGGTACTTTTTGTAATACTTCTTCCAGCCCTGCTTCTTCAGGACGTATCCCTCGGAGAGGAACTTCTCTCCCGCAACGTCCACTGCGCACTTGGTGATCTCGGACTCCGCATTGGGGGCGACGGTGGCCAGGAACCTCCTGACGATGAGCTCGTAGAGCTTCCACTTGTCTCCTTTCATCTTCTCCGAGGACGCTCCCGCGGTGGGGTAGATAGGCGGATGGTCCGTGGTCCTTCTCTTTCCCTTGGAGGGTATGATCTTCTCCTGGGCGAGGATCTCTTCCGCTTCCGCCTTGAATTCTGAATCTTTGAGCTTCTCGAGCACCGTCCTGAGGTTCAGGGTCTTGGGGTACTCGGTGTTCTCCGTACGAGGATAGGAGATGTATCCGCCGGTGTACAGGTCTTCGGCCAGCTTCATGGCGGTGGTCGGAGGGATGCCGATCTTGTTCGCCTCTACCTGCATCTGGGTGGTGTCGAATGGCGCGGGCTTGTATTCCTCCTTGGGGCTGACCTCGTACTCGACGACGGTCCCCTCCTTCTCCTCGGAGATCTTCGCCATGACGGCGTCGGCCTCCTCCTTGTTCCAGAAGTGGTTGCCCTCGTGGTTCCCTTTGAACGCCAGCATGCCGAACTTCCCTACGACGTCCCAGAACGGGACGGGGACGAACTTCTCGATCTCCTCGTGCCTGTCGACCAGGAGCTTCAGCGTGGGGCTCTGGACCCTTCCTACGGACATGAAGTTCTTCCCTACCTGTCCGGAAGAGAGCGAGATGAGCCTGGTGAGGACCGCGCCCCATGAGAGGTCCACGATCTGCCTGGTCTCGGCGGCGTCGGCGAGCTTCTTGTCAGGGTCGGCGAGGTCCGAGAAAGCTGCTTCGACCTCTCCCTTGGTGAGCGCGCTGAACTTCGCCCTCTTGACCGCTATCTTTCCATCGAGCGTGCATCCGGAAGCGCCCTCCTGATACACTCCGATGGCTCTGACGGTCTCCATCCCGATGAGCTCTCCTTCCCTGTCGTAGTCGGTCGCGATGATGACCTCGTCCGATTCTTCGGCGATGGATCTTATAGTGTTGAGAATGGACTTTACGCGGACGGTTTTGACCTGCTCCGCATAGACCAGATCCACCGGAGACACCGCGCTCCAGTCGTTGTACTGCTTGGAATAGTCAAGCTCTATGATGTGACCCCTGAGGCTGACGACCTTGTACTCGTCGCCCCCGGTCTCGAAAGATATCACCGTGACTCCCCCGCTGGTGGCGGAATGGGATTGGCCGTCGGACAGGATGGTGGAGATTCTCCTAGCGGCATTCGCTTTCTCGGTGATAATTAGCTTTCTCATCGGCCGCCTAAACTTTGTGAGGGTTATTTAAGGGTTAGCGGAAGGAGGAATTTTTTATTGACACATCAATAAATGTGAACAATGGTTATTTATTGTACTTGGCATATACATCCTATATGCGCTGCGACGAGCTGATCTCCAAGCTTATGGCCAAGCCGGGAGTCGTCCGTGTGGAGATACTTGATGCAGAGACCATTGCGGGTGTGGTCGACGAGGAGGACTCAGTCAGAGTGTTCTCCGGATCGATGGAGCTCCAGAGCGTCGGCCTCGGCAAGTGCGTCTGCAAGGATGTCGTCGCTGTCGTGTTCTGCGATTCCTCGTTCCCACGTCCGGATGTGGTCACGATAGAGATAGTGGACGATTACGGCACTCTCATGGCGCAGGACGTCCCGCCCAGCCTCATTCCCAGCATATCGAAGCTGGATAACGTGCTGTGGCTGTCGGAGACGTTCGTGCTGTACACGGATTCGATCTCCTCGTCGAAGCCGCATATGGTGATGAAGGCCAGTCCGTTCCCGGGACCCAAGGATTTCGGAACGGAGCAGCCTTGGGTTTTCTATCCCTCCGTCTCGACCGCCGACTATCTGAACCGCCGCTTCGGAGTCGATGCTTCCAGCGGCCTGTCGACGGTCATTCTGGGGGTCGACGGGGTTGAGGGCTTACCCTCTGTGCCCGACGTGATGGAGGTTCCCTGTAGAGGGAGCTGCCATGGTGAGTCTTCCCCTCAGCACTCCTTTTATCGAAGAGACCTCGTTGGCGAAGTCCTTGAGGACCTTCAGCTTCCCCTCGCAGATCAGGATCTCCATGCACTTGTCGCTGTCGAGATGAACATGGACCGATGTGTTGACGGTCGCCATATGCTTGTGCTGTATGTCCGTCAGCTTGTCGCCTACCGAGTTCAGGGTATGGTCGTAGATCAGGACGATGGTCCCGACCATCCACTCCTCTTCGTTCTTCCATTCGTTCTCGGCGAGAGAGTCGCGAATGAGGTCGCGGACGGCTTCGGACCTGCTCACATAGCCCTTCTCGTGGATCGATTTGTCGAATTTATCCAGGAGCTCAGGCTCTAAAGATACGCCTATGCGAGTAACTCCTTCCATAGCCGTGTATTTATTCTTGTTTAAATAACACTTTTCATACAGTTATAGGGCGTGAAGTAACACCATGTCCTGCTTCAGCCCAGCATATTCTATTTATTACTGCTAGCGGATTCCGCACGCATGTCCGTGAATGAAAACCTCGAGAATGCGATCATCTCCGCCGTCAGGACCGGTGTGGAGGATCGCGACGTAGCCGTTGCCTTCTCCGGCGGTCTCGACTCCGGTCTGGTCGCCGCCATCGCCAAGGACTACGCAAGGTCCGTCACGCTTTACACCTCCGGAAAGGACGAGTCCTACGACGTCGTGATGGCCCGCGACATGTCCGAGAAGCTCGGCCTTCCCTGGCTCCACATACCCATCACCAAGGACAACATCGAGTCCAGGCTCCGCGAGATGATCTCCATCACCGGAACCTCCAGCCCTCTGACCCTGTCCTTCGAGCTGCCCCTGTTCTTCGTCTGCAGGACCGTCCATGAGAGGTACATCATCGGCGGCCAGGGATCGGATGAGCTGTTCGCTGGATACAGCAGGTATGTCGGGATGTCCGACGAGGAGCTCAGCAGAGCGATGAAGACCGACCTCGGAAAGCTCATCACCTCCACCATCCCCCACGAGACCCGTGTGGCCAACCACTTCGGCAAGACCCTGCTCTACCCCTACATCGACCCTGTCGTCACCATGCAGGTCGGAGCGATGGACGTGGCCGACCTCAAGCCCAAGGACGCCGACTCCAGGAAGATCCTCCTGAAGCAGATCGCCAGGGACCTCGGATACCCGTACATCGCGGAGAAGAGGAAGAAGGCCGCCCAGTACGGATCCGGAACCATGGACCTGGTCCGCGAGGTCGCCGCCGACAAGGGAATGACCTACCACGAGCTCGTCGACTCCATCTACAAGGAGATCTTCGACTGAAACTCCATAGGGGCTCCGGCCCCTTTTCCTCATGAAAGGCCTCATCCTGATTAACGCGTATTCCAAGATGCGCGCGTTCGAGGTCCAGTCCTCCCGTCTGGCGGAGGAGTTCGAAGCCATCGGCGTGGAGGTCGACGTCCGCAGGAACGATGGATTCATAGCGTGCATAGAGGATGGAAAGACCATAGTGTCCGCCGGTTCCTACGATTTCTGCGTCTACCTGGACAAGGACCGCTACGTCCTGAAGGCCCTGGAGAGCTCCGGGATCCCGGTGTTCAACCGCTATTCTGCCATAGAGGCGTGCGACGACAAGATGATGTCCTGCCTCGAGCTGGCCGGGCACGGGTTCAGGATGCCCAAGACGCTCCCGGGAATGCTGTGCTACGATCCCGGCGAGCCCGTGAAGGACGGATCCGTGGACAAGGTCGTAGAAGAGCTGGGGCTCCCCGTGGTAGTGAAGGAATGCTACGGCTCTATGGGCAAAGGCGTCCGTCTGGCCAGGAGCAGGGACGAGCTCAGGGAGCTGATGGAGGAAGTCAAGCTGAAGCCCCACCTGTTCCAGGAGTTCGTGTCATCCAGCTCGGGAAGGGACCTTCGGGTGATCGTGATAGGCGGCAAGGCCGTCGGAGGGATGCTCAGGTCCTCGGACAAGGACTTCAGGTCCAACGTGGGATGCGGAGGCACCGGGACGGAGTTCGAGCTCCCCACGGAGGTCGCCAGGTACGCCGAGAGGATCGCCGACGTCCTGGACCTGGACTACTGCGGCATAGACCTGCTGTTCCCGGACGACGGAGGGGACATGATGGTCTGCGAGGTCAACTCGAACGCATTCTTCGAGGCTTTCGAGGCCGTTACAGGGAAGAACGTCGCGCGTCTGTACGCCCAGCATGTGGTCGATGAGGTGTCTCAGTTCTACGGCGGAGTTCGTTACCGAACGTGATTCGTCGTCGTGAACGGTTCTTTCGAGAACTTTGGTGACAGTTTTATAAGCAGGGTCATGGATAATGACCCGGAGATCATATTGGACCCAGATGGGAATATGGCCTGGCTGGAGAGCCTTTCCAGCCAAGGCATCAAATTCGGCCTTGACAACATGAAAGAGCTTTTGGATCGCCTCGGCAACCCGCAGGAGGGCCTGAGGGCGATACACGTGGCCGGCAGCGACGGAAAGGGATCGGTATGTGCGATGATAGAGTCCATCCTCAACGCTTCGGGGATGCGCGCAGGCGCGTTCACATCGCCGCACGTGCTGGAATTCAACGAGTGCATCCGCATCGAGGGTGAGTCCGTATCGGAGGGGGACATGGTGTTCATCCTGTCCAAGATCAGACCCATAGTCGATTCCATGGCATCCGATGGCATGCAGTGCACCCAGTTCGAGGTCCTCACCGCCATAGCTTTCGAGTTCTTCTCCATGGTCGAAGCCGACATCGCCGTCATAGAGGTCGGCATGGGCGGCAGGCTGGACTGCACCAACGTCATAGTCCCCGACGTGTCCGTGATTAACAACGTGGGAATGGAGCACACCGGTTTCCTCGGCGGCACTCTCGAGGAGATAGCTTACCAGAAGGCGGGGATAATGAAGCCCGGCGTGCCCTGCGTCACGATAAACAGGGACGAGGTCTACTCCTGTCTGGAATCCTACGCGAAGGAGATAGGATGCCCCATAACGCGCGTGAACCCGGACGATATCGAGATAATATCCAACGAGGTGGACCGCGTGGAGATGATCTACAAGGGCGAGTTCTACACCGTCGGCCTTCCGGGAAGGATGCAGGCGCGCAACGCCGCAGTCGCCATCGAGGCTGTGTCCTGCCTGCCGGAGTTCGCCGACACGATAGAGCCGAACCTCTCCGAAGGCCTGTCCTGGGTCTCCTGGCCCTGCAGGATGCAGAAGCTCATGGGAGAGCCCATAATCCTCGATGTCACCCATACGCTGGACGGCGCCAAATGTCTCAGCAAGGACGTCGAGGAGATCTACGGGAAGGTCGTCCTGGTCCTGGGGATGCTCTCCGACAAGAACATCGACGGAGTATCGGAAGTATTGTCGAAGCTGGCAGTCAAGGTCTTCATAGCCCCTCCGGCCTCTCCGAGGGCGGCATCGCCCCAGGATATGCTGGAGATCATGCGCCGCTACCATGACGACGTCACCCTCTGCCCCACCGTCGGAGACGCCCTCCAGGCGGCTCTGGACTCCAGAGGCGACGAGAATGTGCTCGTGACAGGTTCGTTCCGTACTGCGGAGGATGCCCTCAGATGGATTCAGAGCGGATATGCGAAATCCTGAACAGGCTCTCCAAGGAGTACATCGGCGGAGTGTATCCCGGCAGGAACTCCGAAGGATTGAACCCCGAGTGGCCGTGCGACCCCTTCCACGTCCTTATAGCCACCATTCTGTCCCAGAGGACAAAGGACGACAACACCCGCAAGGCTTCCGACAATCTGTTCCATAAGTTCGGCACCATGGAGGAGATCGCGGCCGCGGACCCGGACGAAGTGGCCGCTCTGATCCGTCCTGCAGGCTTCCCGAAGCAGAAGTCCAAGGCTATCGTGGACTGCTGCAGGATCCTTCTGGACGAGTACGGCGGCGTCGTCCCGTGCGACACCGAGGTGCTGACCACCCTTCCGATGGTGGGTCGCAAGACGGCGGCATGCGTCAGGTCCTACGCTATGGGGATACAGTCGGTCTGCGTGGATACCCACGTCCACAGGATATCGAACCTCATGGGCCTGGTCGACACCAGGACCCCGGAGGAGACCGAATACGCCCTGATGGAGCTGGCTCCAGAGGACCGCTGGACGGACATCAACAGGTATCTGGTCCGCCATGGGCAGGAGACATGCATCCCGAACCATCCCAGATGCGCCAAGTGCGCCGTCAGGGACCTATGCGACTACGGGATCCGCTGGGAGAGGGAGAGCTCCGAGTGAGCTCATCCCAGACGGCCGCCGTTCCTCACAGGCTTCATGGAATCGTTGAATTCGGCCGCGCCTCTTCCATCGTCCGATGGTCGATGAACGTTCTTCGTTGCTGTCGTTCGTTGAGACTTCATTTAATCTTTCTTTTATACGCCTACGTTATTTACGGTTCCGATGCATGAAGTGTCAGTTGTATCCAGCCTCGTGGACGCCACCATCGACGAGCTGTCCAAATACAAGGTTCTCAAAGTCAACAGCGTGACAGCGGTCATCGGAGACCTCACGAACCTGGGCGAGGAGCAGATGACTTTCGCTTACGAGATCGTCACCCGCGGCACGATACTGGAGGGTTCGGAGTTCATCATCGAGCACGAGCCGATAATACTCTCATGCAAGGTATGCGGTTTCGAGGGTCCAGCCAAGATTCTGACCGACCCAGACTTCAGCTCGCATTCGGTGCCCGTTCTGGCTTGCCCCGAGTGCGGAGGCCCGGTCAAGGTCGTCAAGGGCCAGACATGCGCTATCAAGTGCATGGATATAGAGGAGGAAGAGTGATGTTCAAGTATAGGGACGAGGAGACTGCCAAGAAAATCCTGCAGGGTATCAAAGACACCGGCGTGAAAGCGAAGTTCATGCACATCTGCGGAACCCATCAGGACACCATCGTCCGTTTCGGCCTGGAAGAGATGCTGAAGGACGTCGGCGTCGAGATCGCCCAGGGCCCTGGATGCCCGGTCTGCGTCACCACCAGCCACGAGATCGCAGACGCCATCACCCTCGCCCGCAACGGGGTCACCGTCACCGCATTCGGGGATATGATGAGGGTCCCGACCACTATCGGATCCCTTTTCGGAGCAAAGGCCGAGGGAGCCGACGTCAGGATAGTCTACTCGATCGACGACGCGGTCAAGATGGCCAGGGCCCAGGAGAAGCCCCTGGTGTTCGTGGGAGTCGGATTCGAGACCACCGCCCCCTCCACCTGCGTCCCGCTCCACAAGGACGACTGTCCTGAGAACTTCAGCGTCTACAGCTGCCACAGGATCTGTCCGCCCATCCTCAACGCGCTGCTGTCCCTCGGAGACTCCACCATCGACGGATTCATCGAGCCCGGACACGTCGCGGTCATTACCGGGGAGGAGATGTTCCGTCCAGTCTCCGAGGTCCACGGCCTCCCGCAGGTCATCGCGGGATTCGAGCCCCTGGACATCCTCATGTCATGCTATATGCTCTGCAAGCAGATCCGCGAGGGTCGCGCAGAGGTCGAGAACGAGTACACCAGGCTGGTCAGGCCGGAAGGGAACCCCATAGCGCTGAAGCTCATGGACGACACATTCACCCCTGTCGACCGCCACTGGAGAGGATTCCCGCTCATTCCCAAGAGCGCCCTGGCACTCAAGCCCAAGTTCGCTGACCACGACGCCACCAAGGTCCACGAGGACATCCTCGCCAAGACCCCTGATGTGAAGGAGGAGGCGAACGGCTGCAGGTGCGGAGACGTTCTCAGAGGGCTGATAAAGTCCGAAGAGTGTCCGATGTTCGGAAAGGTCTGCAAGCCTTCCAACCCGATGGGACCCTGCATGGTCTCCATGGAAGGCAACTGCAGCATTTCCTACAGGCTCGGATCCAAGAGGTTGTGAACATGAAGACAAACAGGCCGAGAGACACGAAGCTGATGACCGAGATGAAATGCTCGGTCCGTATAATGGTCGTCACCAACGACTCCACCGTTTTCAGGAGCAAAGGCATTGACAGCGCCTTCAACATGTTCGGAGGCCGTGCCACCGAGGTCAAGAACCTGGTCGCCCGCCTGGACACAGCCGTGGACGAGAACGGAAAGAAGCTCTGCGATGTGTCCTACGGCGTGATAACCACCCGCTACGGATTCGTTCCCGGGAACTACGTCGTGGACAGCTACTCACGCGTCATGGCCAACAGGGAGGAGTACGAATACATCGACGACAACAAGCACTACGTCGAGCAGGTGTCCTACCTCTCACGTCCTTTCGATAAGGTTATCATGTGCATTCCCAAGGACATGTTCGCGTTGTTCCTCGAGAGGGGAGACATATGGGACGGCAAGCTGATCGCCGTGACCTCCCCCGACTTCAAGGAGGAGTGCGAGAAGCGCGGATGGACGTACCTCGAGCGCAAGGGAGCACGCGTGGGCAACGAGAACGCCGACGAGATCGAGAGGCTTATAAGAGAGCTCTGCTCGAGCAAGAAGTCCTGAAGCTCAGAGCATCGAAGATTCGTGCTCTATGAGCTTCTTCTTCAAGGCTTCCCCTCCGACGTAGTTCCCGTAACCTCCGGAGGAGGGGACCACCCTGTGGCAGGGGATGATGATGGGCAGAGGGTTCGCGGCGCAAGCCGTTCCGACAGCGCGGTAAGCCTTGGGAGAGCCGATCTCCTCGGCTATGTCCTTGTATGTGCGTGTGCTGCCGTAGGGGATCTTCTCGATGGCTTCCAGAACATCCCTGCGGAACCCGGTGACTCCGTAGTCCAGGGGAAGGTCGAACTTCCTCCTCTTCCCGCTCAGGTACTCGTCGACCTGGTCGAAGGCCTCGGATATCACCTGGGATTCGGACACATCCATCTGGGGCAGATTGACGTTCGGAAGGTACACTCCTGTCAGGTTCCCGTCCCCGTCCTCGCTGATGCTTACCGTACCGATCAGCGTTATCTTGGAATAGATGTATCCGTACTCCATATATCTCTGAATACTGTTGAAACCGTATATTAGTTCCGTTCTGGACAGGGTATTTTACAGTCGTTAATCCCGTTCCCGAGCGCTCCAGGGGTCTGGACGTGACGTGACGGATTTATCCTATGCCGATGTTCTCCGAAGCATGATCGTATGCGCCAGCCGTCGCACGGACATCCCAGCGTTCCATTCGGAATGGCTGATGAACCGCCTCCGCGCCGGCAGCGTCCTCGTTCGCAACCCTGTGTCTCGCAACGTCGTCTACCGCGTCAGCCTGGCGAGGGAGGACGTGGACTGCATCGTCTTCATCACGAAGGACCCCAGGCCCATGGTGCCCCATATGAAGGAGATCGCCTCCATGGGACACATGTCCCTGTTCCAGGTGACGCTCACCCCTTACGGCAAGGACCTGGAGCCCGGAGTCGCGTTCAAGGCCGACATCAACGACGCCTGCATACGCATATCCGACCGCATCGGAAGAGACAGGATGGCGTGGAGGTACGACCCCGTGGTCTTCGGACAGGGGAAGGACATCTCCTACCATAAGCGCAAGTTCGAGATGCTCTGCAGGGAGGCTTCCGAATGGACCGACAGCTGTATATTCAGCTTCCTGGACATGTATGGGAAGCTCAACGGCCTGGTGGAATCCGGCGCCTTGCGTCTTGCTACGCGTGTGGAGGAGGACGACTTCGTCCGCATGGCCGCTCGCGTCGCCGAGGATCACGGGATGACGCTGTCCCCATGCTGCCCCAAGCGCGACTACTCGGAGTTCGGGGTGTATCCTCGCGGCTGTCTGGACAGGAGGGTGCTGGCTTCGCTCGGCATCCCATACGACACGCAGCAGTCCAAGCTCAGGGAGAGGTGCTCCTGCGTGAAGAGCATCGACATCGGGGAGTACGACACCTGCGCCCACGGATGCGTCTACTGCTACGCATCCCGCCCATCGCCCGACCCTCGTGGTACCAGGCTCTGCTGCTCCGACTCCGAGATGCTCTGGGGATCGGTCATGCCTAGGGACAAGGTTGTAGAACTAAAGAGCCGTGACGCCCGTCGCATCGATGATTTCTGCTGACACAATATTTTTAATTTGGACGTATTGTCCGTCCCATGGACTTTATAGCGATTCTTCTCATAGCTGTGGGATTGGCTATGGACGCTTTCGCTGTGTCCTTATGCAAAGGTCTGGCCCTTAGAAAGGTCACCCTCCGCAACATGCTCGTCGCGGGGCTGTGGTTCGGCGGGTTCCAGGCCCTGATGCCGATAATCGGATTCTATCTCGGAGTCTCCTTCTACGACCTCATATCGGCTTACGATCACTGGGTCGCGTTCTTCCTTTTGTTCCTGATCGGTGCTAACATGGTCCGCGAAGGGCTGTTCGGCGAGGAGGAAGAGGTGGATGCGGACATGGGCGTCAAGACGATGGTCCTTCTCGCGATCGCCACCAGCATAGACGCCCTCGCGATCGGAATATCGTTCGCCATGACCGAGGACAGCATATTCCTGCCCGCCCTGGTAATAGGGGTGGTCACGCTGGTCATCTCGATGGCCGGAGTCAAGATAGGCAGCCTGTTCGGGGACAGGTTCGGAAAGAAGGCCGAGGTCCTAGGAGGGGTCATCCTAATAGTGATAGGGCTGAAGGTCCTCCTAGAGGGTCTCGGTTTCATCTGATGCGAAGGTATTTCCTGGAATAGTCCTCGATGGCGAGGTCGAGCTCGGTCATCGTGCCGCTCTTCTTGGCGTACTTCTCGAGAGGCTTGGTGTCTCCTTCGCAAGCTAGGATGGCCGCGAGATAGCCTTCCAGAACGGTCTTCATCTCGGCGTCGGTCCACATGTCGGGGAACTCCGACCTGTCGGCGTACGGGAGGTTCTTCTCGATCTTCTCGACGATCTTGCTCAGAGCGTAGAGGTCGTAATTGTCGTCCTCCTCGTAGGTGGATTCGTCGTAGTCGTTTATACCGAGGCACTCGTTGACGACGTCCTTTATGACGCTGACGTCCCTGCTGTATGCCACGGTCCTCTGGACCAGGTTGGGTATGATCTCCCCGCACTGCTCCTTCTCGTCCTCTTCCATCCCGAGGTAGGAGGACATGAAGCAGGTGAAGACGGTGAGGTACACGAATCCCTTGCAGTTGCACTCGAGATGCTCGTCCAGAGTCTCGCACACGCGGTCGATGTGGCTGAGATAGTCGAAGTCGACGAACTCGCGCTCGTCCGCTATTATGAGGTCTGAGACGCTCTTGGAGATGATGCACACGTACGCGTCCATCTTCTCGTTCTTCTCCATGAGCGAGATGGAGGTCATCCAGTCCTTGAGGGCCTTCCCGTCCTCCTTCATGTAGCAGTATGCCACCGCGCGCATCAGGTACGGGAAGAACGCTTCCTTGTTCTCGTTCACCAGCTCCTCCGCGATCTCGAGAGCCATAGCCTGGTTCCCAGCTTCGATAGAATCGAGCATCCTCTTGAAAATCGCCCCGTTAGGGCTGGATTCGTCCGCGATATGACTCATTTCGGACCTGTTTCTATGAAGGTGCTACCCGCATCTCAGGCAGGACACCTTGCCGAATTCGTCTTTCGTCGTGTTTCCGCCGCAGTACGGGCAGGACTCCATTATGAAATCCATAGTGGGTAGAGTGTTTGCACGCATATTATTGTTGTCATACATAATGTCGAATTGTGAAGTTTTCGTACTCATCCATCCATCTCCATCATCCTTGAGAACCTAAAGAGGTCATATCTGTCCGCAGGCACAACCACACGGAACCTCTTCCGGTCGAGCGCTTCTATGTAGTATGGGCGCAGGTCTATGACCGTCGTCTCGCAGGGTCTTCTCTTTTCCCTGTGCGTGTACGCCCACATGAAGCCGTTGGTGTAGACCCCCCGGCTCAGTTCCATGTCCTCCATCGCGGACGCCATTCCCGGGAAGGCGTCTTCCAGAGGGGTGTTCATGGCTATGTACGACAGCACGACGCCAGACTCCCCCAGGCAGGTGGAGGAGCCCACATACCTCTTTCCGGACGCTTCCATGAACGGCCTCACCATTATCCTGTACGTGGTGAATATCGGGGTCTCCCTCCTGTGCCACTTGGGCAGAGGGCGGCCGGATATGGCTTCCCCGGATCTGCGGATGCCGTAGAAGCGGTCCATCTCCGACACCGCATCCTCTATGAGGGATTCTACCGCGCATGGCTCCATGTTCGGAACCACGGCTGGGACGCTTATGAACGTTCACAGGGGAGGGGTTCCCGAAAGTGCGGAACGGATATATTCTCCCATAACATCGAACCTGTATGGCTGACGGGGCGCACGGCTTAGGCATACTGAACGGGTTCTACGAGAGGAAGGTGGCTCTCGTTCTCATAGACATACAGAACAAGTTCGCGAAATCCACCGAGAACATCGATAGGTCCATGACAAGCAAGCTCGACTATATCAACGAGGTCGCGGACGAGTTCAGGATGACCGGGAATCCCGTCATAAGGGTGCTCTTCGATGGCGAGAGCTGTCATGGGGAGGGCATAGAGAACCCCGACGATCCCGTGGACGGGTTGAAGCTCGCCGACACGGACGTGATCGTGCACAAGGCCTACATGAACTCGTTCAGGGAATCCGATTTGGAGAAGACCGTCAAGGACCTCGGCTGCACAGGGATAGTCCTAGCCGGAATGGTGGCCCATTACTGCGTCATAGCCACGTACTACGCCGCTTTCGACCATGGGATCGTCTCCTACATCCTCAAGGGCGGGGTCGCTTCTACCGACGAGGAGACGGCGGCCTGTGTGGAGAGGATCACCAAGGCCGTGGACCTCGAGGACATAAGGAAGAACGTCAATTTCCAGAAGAGGCCCTGATTCATCCGGGAAACATCATACTCCGGACCATCTGCGCAGGCTTCCATCTCCCGTTCAGCGACGGCCTTGAGCGAAACGAGTGGCGGACAGAGTCCCGTCCCAAGTGTTTTGGTAATCCCTGTATGACGGCCCTGATTTCATTCTGAATCTTTTGCACCCGTTCAGCACGGCGATTTCTGCGAAATGGTTAAGAACTATGTTTCAGACTGTCCGAGGGGATTCGAATGGGAATGTTCGACAAGGTAAAACAGGGATTGAAGAAAGCATCCGACAACGCCAAGGAAGAGGTCGACCTGGACGAAGGCATCGACATCGGCGCCGTGGCTGGAGCGATCCACACCCTGACGAAGAAAAAGAAGCAGGAATGAGAGTCGATATTAGGGCAGATCAGGGCGTTCTGATTCTGCCCTGATCTGTTCAGGAGTCCTTTTCGGAGCTCTGGCTCTCCCTTATCATTCTGTAGAAGGCGTTCTCGAGATCCTGGTATCCTCTCGGGAAGTTCTCCGAGCCGTCGGCGCGTATCGTCGTCCCGCCGTTGACCGTCGCTTTCATGCTGAACATGGTCCCGTCCTTGACGTGCTTGGGGTGCTTCCCGTGGAAGCCGTCCCAGTTCGCCAGGTTGCAGCTGTTCAGCATCTCTATGAAGTCCTTTGTGCTGCAGACGGACTTGCCTTCGAGACGGCGCTCGTTGTAGGCGTAGTACATGCGGTACAGCGATACTTCGACCGTATCCCCGCAGCATACGGCCTCGAACTCGTCGTCGTCGCGCATCCCGGTAACCCTGAGCGTCATCCTCTCGAACGATTCTATCTTTTTCTTTCTGAAGAACATGTCTTGTCCCCTTGAACATCGGCCTGTCGCCTGCATATCGTCTGTCCGCAGGCTGGACGCATGGCCTGAGGGATGTATTGTCTAGTGATAACCGTTCTGCCGCCGTTCGCGTCCTGCATAATTGCTAGTTCGGGAATCGAAGGACTCTGAAGTTTATGCTGGACACCGATAGGGGACAGTTCACTATACTGATCGAGGGGCCGACAACCAAGGAGGCTGGACATCGCATCAACATGCATGGGGGAAGGCATCGACAGATGCAGCATTGATCCAGATTCAAAAGAATATACGGCGACACATCCTGCTCCTTCCATAAGCGTCTCAGGCTCCAGAGCGCGACCGCTGACTTAGTCCTGGGCGCTGAGCTTGTGGGGCAGATCGCTCTCCGGGTCGGCTATAGAAAGGAAAGGAAGTTCGCGGCCGAATTCAAGAAGGAGCTGGGCTGCTGGCCGAGGCATTTCAGGAAAGAGGTCTTGCATCGGCAGGACGGTCGATGACCTCGCCGCCAGTTGCAACATCGCCGCAGGTTCTGAACATCCGCCCTGTCGTCTCAAATAAGCCCATGGTTCAATAACAGATAGTAAGACTATAGTGAAAAAAAGTCCTGCCGGATGGCAGGGGAGGGGCAGCCCCTCATTCGGTAAGTGCTTTCCAGCAGCCCTCGATGAGCTGCTTCTCCTGGCGGATGATCTCGTCCCTGGACATTATCTGCTCGACAGCCTGGGAGATCTGGACGTCGGTGGATCCCGGCGATGTCCCTCCGTAGGAGTCGCGTCTCTCCATGCACCTCTTGACGGGAAGGATCCGGAAGACGTCATCCTCTATCCTGTCGCAGAAGCCCTTCAGCTCGTCCAGAGACATGTCCTCGAGGTTCCTTCCGCTGTCGATGCTGTGCCTGACGGCGGCTCCGACGATCCCGTGGGCCTCCCTGAAGGGAACCCCCTTCGTTACGAGGTAGTCGGCGAGGTCGGTGGCGTTGATCTGCCCCCTGCTGGTGACCTCCATCATCCTCTCGGTGTTGAACTTCGAGGTGGCGACCACCTTGGACATCATCCTGGCGCTGGAGATGACCGTGGCCATGGAGTCCATGACAGGGGCCTTGTCCTCCTGGAGGTCGCGGTTGTACGTGAGCGGAAGGCCCTTGGTCATGACCATCATGGTCACGAGGGAGCCGATCACGGATCCGGTCTTCCCTCTGACGAGCTCGGCGATGTCCGGGTTCTTCTTCTGGGGCATGATGGACGATCCGGTGGTGTACTTGTCGTCCATCTCCACGAAACCGAACTCCTGCGACGACCACAGGACGAGCTCCTCGCACAGCGACGAGAGGTGTATCGCGGTCTGGGCGGCGCAGTAGGCCAGCTCGGTGACGAAGTCCCTGTCGCTGACGGTGTCCATCGAGTTCTCGGTAGGCTCCTTGAATCCCAAGGCTTCGGCCGTCATCCTCCTGTCGATGGGGTAGGTGGTCCCGGCGAGCGCGGCGGCGCCCAGGGGGCACTTGTCCATCCTCCTGAACGCGTCCAGGAACCTGTCGGCGTCCCTGGAGAACCTGAAAGCGTGGGCGAGCATGTGCTGGGCCAGGGAGACGGGCTGGGCGTGCTGCATGTGGGTGAACCCGGGCATCACGGCGTCCCCGTTCTCCTCGGCGACCTTCACGAGGCTCATCATCAGGCTGTCCACGGCTTCGGCCGCTTCCAGAGCGGCGTCCCTCATATACATCCTGAAGTCGACGGCGACCTGGTCGTTCCTGCTCCTTCCGGTGTGGAGCTTCCCTCCGGCGGGGCCGATCCTGGATGTCAGGGTGAACTCCACGTTGGTGTGGATGTCCTCGAGGGTGTAGTCCAGATCGAACCTGCCCTCCTTGACCTCGGCGAGGATGACCTTCAGGCCCTCGACTATCTTGTCGACGTCCTCGGCGGGGAGGATCCCGCAGGCCTTCAGCATCTTCACATGGGCCAGAGACCCCATGACGTCGTAGAACGCCAGCCTGGAGTCCACGTCGAGGGATGAGGTGAACTGCAGGGTGGAGTCGTCCATCCCGGACTCGAACCTTCCCGACCAGAGCGCTTGCTGCAAGGGGATCACTTCTTGGTGTGAGCCCTGGCCGCGGTCCTTCCGGGGAGTCCCCAGACGTAGATGAAGCCGGTGGCGGACTTGTGGTCGAATCTGTCTCCCTCGGCGTAGGTGCTGAGGCCGGTGTCGTACAGGGAGTACCTGGACTTCCTTCCGACGACGGTGGCGGTTCCCTTGAACAGCTTCACCCTCACGACTCCGGTGACGAACTCCTGGGTCTTGTCGATGAAAGCCTGGATGGGCTCGATGAGTCCGCCGAACCAGAGTCCGTCGTACACGAGCTGGCAGTACTTCTGCTCGAGTCCGCGCTTGTACTCGATGGTGTCCCTGGGCAGGGTCATGGCCTCGAGAGCCCTGTGGGCGGTGATCAGGGTGACGGCTGCGGGGCACTCGTAGGTCTCGCGGCTCTTGATTCCGACCAGACGGTCCTCGACGTGGTCGATCCTTCCGACTCCGTGCTTTCCAGCGATGTCGTCGAGCTTCTCGATGAGCTCCACTCCGCCCATCCTCTTTCCGTCGAGGCAGACGGGGATTCCCTGCTCGAATCCGATCTCGATGTACTGGGGGGTGTCGGGGGCCTTCTCGGGGTCCACGGTGTTCTCCCAGACGTCCGCGGGAGGCTCCTCCCAGGGGTCCTCGAGGATTCCGCACTCGCAGGAGCTTCCCCAGAGGTTCTCGTCCCTGGAGTAGGGGCTCTCCTTCTTGACGATGATCTCGATGCCGTGCTCCTTGGCGTACTCGATCTCCTTCTCTCTGGTGGTGACCCATTCTCTCATGGGGGCGATGATCTTGAGGTCGGGGTTCTGGGAGACGATTCCGACGTCGAACCTGACCTGGTCGTTTCCTTTCGCGGTGCATCCGTGGGCGATGTACTTCGCTCCCTCGGCGTTGGCGACCTCGACGAGCTTCTTGGCGATGAGAGGCCTGGCGATGGAGGTGCTCAGGGGGTAGACGTCCTGGTAGAGGGCGTTGGCCTTGAGGGAGGGCCAGACGTAGTCGGAGACGAACTCCTCGGTGGCGTCGATGAAGTCGGACTTGATAGCTCCGTTCCTGAGAGCGCGGGCGACGATGTCGTCCTTGCTGGGGGGCTGACCGACGTTGATCGCGATGGCGATGACGTCGACGTTGTACTGTTCCTGGAGCCAGTGGATCGCGACGGAGGTGTCGAGTCCTCCGGAGTATGCGAGGACCACCTTGTCCCTCTGTCCTTTTGCTTTGCTGTTGTCAGCCATGTTCATCGATTATTCTTTCTTTCGATATATTCCCATCGCATGGGTCTTTACACGGCTCTGGTGGATGTGTGCGAGGTCGGACACTATGGCGAGAGGCCGCTTTCCGGGACCCGAAAAATCCGTGTCGCTAGTGCCACAATGCGGTTGCAGGACCGTCAGCGCGTTACCAAGGCAACACATCCTACAAACCATGTCTGATTTCGAACAATACCTTTATAGTCGCATCCGACGTGAAGCGCGACCATCTGAATTGGACGGTTTGAGATGACCAGAGTCGGAATAATTGGAGGAACCGGTTACGCGGGAGGGGAGCTCGCTCGCATCCTAGCTACGCATCCGGATGTCGAGATAGCCGCGATGACCTCGCGTCAGAACGCAGGAAAGAAGGTGCAGGAGTCGCACCCCTACCTCAAGGGATATCTCGATCTGAACTTCACCGAGAAGATCTCCGAGACGCCCGATCTGGACCTCGTGTTCGTCGCCACTCCCCACGGAGTCGCCATGAAGGAGGTCCCGGCCCTGCTGGAACAGGGGATCAAGGCCATCGACCTGTCCGGGGACTACCGCCTGCACGACGTGAACGTCTATCAGAAGTGGTACGGCCACGAGCACACCGACGTGGACAACCTACAGGATGCCGTGTACGGCCTTCCCGAGTTCTTCCGCGACGAGATCAAAGGAGCGGACCTGGTGGCCAACCCCGGCTGCTACGCTACATCCATAATACTGGCATGCGGCCCCCTCCTGAAGTCCGGCCTCGTCGGGAATGACATCATCGTCGACGCGAAATCCGGAACGTCCGGAGCAGGGATGGTCCCGTCCGCCCGCACGCACCATTCCACGTGCGGGGAATCGGTCATACCTTACAGCGTAGGCAGCCACCGCCACACTCCCGAGATAGAGATGGCGGTGGACCGCTTCGCAGGATCCCACGCCAAGGTCACCTTCGTACCCAACCTGGTGCCCATCGTCCGCGGGATCATATCGTCATGTTACTTCGGGCTCGAGAAGGAGGCCTCCCAGGAGGACATAGACTCCATCTACGAGTCCCAATACGGCAAGGAGACGTTCGTCCATTACGTCCCAGAGCCGTCCATTCGCGCTGTGGTGGCATCCAACCACGCACAGGTGTCCGCTCGCGTCCTGGGCGACAAGGTCGTCGCCTTCGGCGTCGTGGACAACTTGGTCAAGGGAGCATCGGGACAGGCCGTTCAGTGCATGAACCTGATGCTCGGCCTCGACGAGAAGACCGGTCTCGACTTCCCGGGATTGGGGGTTTGAAGAAATGGTAGAGATAATAGACGGAGGCGTAACGACGCCCCAGGGATTCAAGGCTGCAGGCGTGCACAGCGGTGTAAAGTACCGTTCTCTGGACCTCGGGTTGCTATACTCCGAGGTTCCCGCCAGCGCCTTTGTCGGATATACGAGCAACAACGTCAAGGCCGCCCCTGTGCAGGTCATGATGAAGGAGAACTCCCCCACGCTGTCGGCGGTAGTCGTCAACAGCGGTAACGCGAACGCCCTCACCGGGCGCCGTGGGATAGAGGATGCCATCTCCATGAAGCAGTCCGTGGCCAACGAGCTCGGTCTGGACCCCGTCCAGGTCGGAGTCATGTCCACCGGTCTCATCGGCCGTTTCATGGACATGCACAAGATCCGCTACGGAATCTCCCGTGCCGCCAAAGAGCTGAGCACCGGACGCGAGGCGGACAACCTGATCGCGGAGGCCATCATGACCACCGACACCATCAAGAAGGAGTGCGCCGCCCGCGTGCGTCTCAGCGACGGGACCCTGGTGTACATCGGAGCCATCTCTAAGGGAAGCGGGATGATCTCGCCCCACATGAAGGTCCTCCACGGAACCACCCTGTCCCTGGTGACCACCGACGCGAACCTGTCCCCCGCCTTCCGCGAGAAGTGGGGAGCCATCCTCGACGACAGCATGAACATGGTGTCCGTCGACGGGGACCAGTCCACCAACGACACCTGCATCCTGCTCGCCAACGGCATGTCCAACGGACGCTGCGCGGACGACGATCCCGAGTTCGAGAGCGCCTTGCGCATCGTCATGACCAAGATCGCGAGGACCATCGCCATGGACGGAGAGGGAGCCACCAAGCTTATCGAGGTCCAGGTGACAGGTGCAGAGACCAAGGACGAGGCCCGCAAGGTCGTGAAGACCATCATCGACTCCCCTCTCGTCAAGTCCGCCATATTCGGATCCGACCCCAACTACGGCCGTATCATGATGGCGGTCGGGAACAGCGGCGCCAAGTTCAGCATGGAGGACGTGCGCCTGATAATCAAGGGAGGGGACATGGAAGTCCCCATCCTGGACGCAGGGTCGCCCATCTTCCAGGAGGAGCGCGCGGTCGAGGTCGTCCGCATGGCAATGGACAACAAGGAGGTCACCATCATGGTCGACCTCGGAGTCGGAAAGGAGGAAGCTATCGGCTGGGGCTGCGACCTCACCTACGACTACGTCCGCATCAACGCGGAGTACGCCACCTGAGGCGGTCTGGATGGACAACCTGTACGTGCTGAAGTTCGGAGGCAACGCCATCCGCGGGAAGGAGGACCTCGCTCGTCTGTCCTCCGAGATAGCGTCCATGAAGAGGGACGGAGCCAAGATAATCCTCGTCCACGGAGGAGGGCCGGAGATCTCCGAGGAGATGGAGAGGAGGGGGCTCAAGCCCGAGAAGGTATGCGGCGTCAGGATAACCGATGCCGACGCCCTCGACGTGGCGGAGACGGTCCTCAGAAGGATCAACGCGGATGTCGTCGACAGCCTGGCGGAAGCCGGAGTGACCGCTGTCGGGCTCCCCGCGTACCATTGCACCCTTTGCGCCAAGAAGGCCCCCATGAAGGTGGTCGAGGACGGTGTTTCCAGGGAGGTGGACCTCGGGCTCGTCGGAGAGGTGAAGGACGCCGATCCGAGCACATTAGAGGACCTGCTGGCCGACGACGTGCTCCCTGTCATCTACCCCATAGGGAAGGATGGGCAGGGCAGGAAGCTGAACGTGAACGCCGATACGATGGCCGCCGGAATAGCATCGGCGGTCGGATGCGTCGAGATGGTGGCGATAACCGACGTCCCCGGGATACTCAGGGACGTCAGCGACCCCGGGTCGAAGATAGACTCGCTCTCGATGGCAGAGGTCGAGTCGCTGATCGCGGACGGAACGATATCTGGAGGGATGATCCCCAAGGTCGAAGCCTGCACGAAGGCCCTCCTGGCTGGGGTGCCCGCCGTCCGCATGGTGAACGGAAAGGGAGGAGACGGGATCCTGTCCGGCCTCTCGTCCCGCGGAACTGTAATCACGAGATGATCACAATGGAATTCAATCAAGTCAAAGAGAAATCGAAGAAGTATCTCTTCCAGAACTACGGTCGCATCGACCTCTCGTTCACCCATGGGAAGGGATGCATGCTGTACGGAACGGATGGGAAGGAGTATCTGGACCTGGTCTCGGGAATAGCCGTGAACTCGCTGGGATACGCCCATCCCGACGTCACCAAGGCGATCCAGGAGCAGGTCTCCCGCATGTGCCACGTGTCCAATCTGTACTATGTGGAGGAGCAGGCGGACCTCGCCGAGAAGATCGCGTCCATAACCCCCGCCGGCCTCGACCGCACCCTGTTCGTCAACAGCGGAGCCGAAGCCAACGAGGGAGCCCTCAAGACGGCCGTCCGCAAGACCGGGCGCAGCAAGGTCCTGTCCGCCCTGAACGGGTTCCACGGAAGAACCTCCGCATCTCTCGGAGCCACCGGCCAGGAGAAGTACCAGAAGTCTTTCGAGCCGCTCATCAGCGACGCCTACCAGTACTACGAGCTGGGAGACTGCGAGCAGGTCAAGAAGATGGTGACCAAGGACACCGCAGCCGTCATGGTGGAGCCCATCCAGGGGGAGGGAGGAGTCCGCTCCGCGCCCAAGGAGTTCTTCCAGACCGTCCGCGACGTGTGCACCGACAAGGGCGCCCTGATGATCTGCGACGAGGTCCAGACCGGAATAGGACGCACAGGCGAGTGGTACGGCATCCAGAACTACGGGGTCGTTCCCGACATCATTACCATGGCCAAGGCCCTCGGAGGAGGCCTCCCCATCGGGGCTGTCACCACCACCGAGGAGATCTCGTCCGTCATGACCCCTGGAACCCATGGGACCACCTTCGGCGGGAGCCCCACGGTCTGCGCCGCGGGATGCGCCGTCATCGATGTGATGAAGCGCGACGGGATCGTCCAGCACACCAAGGAGATGGGAGCGAGATGGATCGGCGACCTCCGCGGAATCGAATCCTCCAAGATAAAGGAGGTCCGCGGATGCGGTCTGATAATCGGAATCGAGATGGAGTCCAACGAGACGGCATCGGAAGTCCAGAAGTACTGCCGCTACAACGGCGTCCTGGTCAATGTGTGCCACGGGAACACCGTCCGTCTGATCCCCCCGCTCATCCTGGACGACAAGCAGAAGGACAGATTCACGTCCCTCCTCAAGGAATACCTTTCCTGAAAACGACTTACCTGCCTTCGGGCAGGATTCATTTATATTCCAACAAGTGGCTTAACACCCATGAACGCCGCCTGGCTGCACCCTATCGTGATGATGGCTTCCGCTCTGATAGGCCTAGCCGTAGGCAGCATCCTGTGCATGGGCCATCAGGACTCCGTCTGGATAGAGCCGTTCCTCATGGTCATGCTGTTCCTGGTGTTCCTCTCGGTCGACGTCGGGAAGATAAGGAGCGCGTTCACGAACATACGCTTCCTGTCCACCGCATTGTGCGTGAACTTCGTCTGGACGCCGCTGTTCGCGTTCGTGCTGGCCCTGGTCTTCTTCCCGGATTCCATCGACGCCAGGACCGGTCTTATAATGCTCTTGGTCACCCCTTGCACCGACTGGTTCCTGGTTTTCACCGGGATAGCCAAGGGAAACGTGGAGCTGAGCAGCACCATCCTTCCGATCAACCTGGTGCTCCAGATCGTCCTTCTGCCGCTGTACATACTTCTGTTCACCGGTCGCGATGCGGGATTCGATGTCGTCTCGATGCTCGGAGACACAGCCGTCGTCCTATTGGTGCCTCTGGCCGCCGCCATCGTCGTCAGGGCAGTGTCGGCGTTCTCGTCCGTCGCTTCGAAGCTGAAGGGCGTCCTGGACGAGCATACGGACAACCTCCAGCTGCTGTTCCTGTGCATAGCCATCTGCGTGATGTTCGCGGCGGAGAGCGTGGCCCTGATGGGAAGCCTGGACATCCTGGTATGGACCCTCGTCCCGCTCCTCCTGTTCTTCTGCGTGAACTACTTCCTCTCCCTGGGGGTCGCCCGCGCGGAGGGGATGTCGTTTGACGACGGGACGTCCCTGCTGTTCACCTCGCTCGCCAGGAACTCGCCTCTGGCTCTGGCGATAGCTGTGGCGGCCTTCCCGGACTCGCCTCTGACCATGCTGATGCTCGCCATAGGCCCGCTCATAGAGCTCCCTGTGCTTTCCCTGATAGCAGGACATCGTCTTTCGTCGAGACAGAAGCATTCTGGTATTCAGAAATCAGACTGAAATGGTGGAATTCGTCTGTTCAGACACACTCGGGTCGGTTTTAGCTGATATGTCAATAAAACCAACCTGGTGTACAAAAACCAAACCTTTCGGACTTACTTTTGTCTCTGCTGGAACTAATATATACAAATAAAACAATTGAAGGGCCATGGCAAAGAATGTGATTAAAGAGAGTCTGGCGGAGAAGACCCGCATGTACATAGACGCTCATCCCAGCATCAAGGACTGCGTGTCCAAGGGGCTCATCAACTACTCGTCCCTGGCCCGCGTGATCATGAAAGATATCGACGTCGACAACGAGGAGGCCGTGATGATCGCATGCCGCCGTTACGCGTCCAAGCTCTCTGTCACCACCGACCACGAGATGAGCATCCTGAGGATCCTCAAGGACAGCAGGCTCGAGATGAGGACAAAGACCTGCATCGTCACTGCCAAGAACGACTGGTCCGTCCTCCACAAGATGGACAACCTGTTCAAGGACCTCTGGAACGAGAACTCCATCATGCAGTGCGTCCAGTCCGCATCCGCAGTCACCATCATCGCCGACAAGATGCTCAAGGACAGGATCATGGACACCGTCGGAAGATTCAACATAATCAAGGTGAGGGAGAACCTCGTCGAGATCGCTGTGAAATCTCCTGAGAAGATCGTCGACACCAGCGGAGTCATCGCCTACCTGATCACCAACCTCTCCGATGCCGGAATCAACATCGAGGAGACCGTGAGCTGCCACACCGACACCATCTTCATCGTCGGCGAGGACGACATGATCAACGCGTACTCCGTCCTCACGAAGTGCATCCAGTCCGCCGAAGAGACGGTAGGGGAATGAGTTTTCCCGGGAGGGGCTCCTCCCGGTCTTCTTAATTCTAATTCAGGCGCCGTGGAAGAGGCACTTCGTCTGGTATTCGGGCTCGCAGGAGACGTAGATCCCGAGCTTCTTGTACATCATCTCGTCGACCGAGGATATGACCAGGGACGAGTGGGCGTCGCACCCCCTGAGCTTGGGAAGAGCGGAGAACGCCTTCTCGGCGTTGGAGTCGGTGTTGGCTACGATGGACAGGGCCACGAGCATCTCGTCTATGTGGAGACGGGGGTTCTTGTTCCTGAGGTATTCGACCTTCAGCCTCTGCATGGACTTGATGACGTCCGGGGATATCAGAAGGATGGAGTCGTCTATGCCGGCCATCATCTTCAGGGCGTTCAGTATCATGGCGGAGGAGGCGGTGAGCAGAGCCGAGGCCCTCCCGGTCACGATCTTTCCGTCCGGAAGCTCCATGGCGACCATGGGCCTGGTCTCCTTGTCAGCCGCTTCCGATATGGTCTGTACGGACTTGCGGCACATGGGAGTGATGCCTGCGCGCTTCATGCAGAGCTCCATCTTGAAGACGACGTTCTCGTCCGCCTTCCCTTCCCTGTGGTCCCTCAGAGCGGCGTAGTAGCGCCTGACGATCTCGTTCTCGGCAGCCTTGCTGACCGCGGCGTCGTCCACGATGCAGTACCCTGCCATGTTCACTCCCATGTCAGTGGGGGACCTGTAGGGCGACTTCCCGGAGACTCCCTCGAGTATGGCGTTCAGGACGGGGAAGATCTCCACGTCGCGGTTGTAGTTGACTGTGGTCTTGTTGTAGGCTTCCAGGTGGAACGGGTCGATCATGTTGTTGTCGCCGAGGTCGGCTGTCGCGGCTTCGTAGGCGATGTTGACAGGATGCTTGAGCGGTAGGTTCCAGATCGGGAAGGTCTCGAACTTGGCGTATCCGGCGGAGATTCCTCTCTTGTTCTCATGATATATCTGAGAAAGGCAGACCGCCATCTTTCCGCTTCCGGGGCCGGGCGCGGTGACGACGACGAGAGGCTTCGTGGTCTTCACGTAGTCGTTCTTTCCGTAGCCCTCGTCGCTGGCGATGAGATCGATGTTGGTGGGGTATCCTGCTATCGGGTAGTGCTTGTAGACTTTAAGGCCGAGGGCTTCCGCCTTCTTCTGGAGGTTGTCGGCAGCAGTCTGTCCGGTGTAGCGGGTGATGACAAGGCCGCAGACCCGGATCCCTCTGTTGTTGAACGAATCCACAAGTCTGAAAACCTCGAGGTCGTACCCGATTCCGATATCCTTGCGGACCTTGTTCTTGACGATGTCCTCCGCGTTTATGACAACGATGGCTTCGGCGTCGGAACCGAACTGCATCAGCATGGAGATCTTGCTGTCCGGCTTGAATCCAGGAAGAACGCGAGATGCATGATAGTCGTCGAACAGTTTTCCGCCGAATTCGAGGTAGAGCTTTCCGCCGAACTGGGCTATGCGCTCCCTGATATGTTCCGATTGGGTCTTGAGATACTTCTCGTTATCGAACCCTGCAGCCTTTTCCATGCGAGCCATGTACGTGCACATTGGTTTTAATCGTTGCGTATGGAAGGTCTTGAATCAAGACATGTGAATTGAGAAAATGAACAACAACACGCAATTTAATTCAATAATTCGAAGTATAATTAGACAAATGTTTTGAAAATTTTGATTTTCTAATACGATAGATTAGAGATGGAAAATAATTGGAAAACGATCATAAGGAGTCTTTTTCGTAAGATGAGGACGTTTCACGGAAAGACCAGGATTGATTGCTCTCTTCATATTATTATAATATAGAATAAGGTAAAGGGGAGTGCGCATTACCGCTAAAAATTGAATTATTGAAATGTGGTATTTTTGCAACATTGCCTCTAATTGGGTGGCTTAAAACAGGTTGCAATTTTTCTAATATTTAAATGTTAATTTCATTATGTCAAAAGTGATGTACTTTTTGGAGAAAATGGTGGGTTTGATAAGATCTTGTGGACTGTGGTTTGTTATCTGAAATAATTATATGGCCAGAAAAAAATACGAAATAGTAACCATTATATACTAAAACTATATGTGGGGTTTTGTGGTTGTGTGACAACCGCGTGATTCAAGTCAGAATCAAGTCATGCACCCGGACAGAGGTCCTGTCCTGGGGAAGAGGCGTAGGGCTCCGTATTGGAGGATGAGGACGGATAAAGCCCGATGATCGCCGAACATACGAAACCTGGACGTGTGCTAGATCATACGCCAGCGGCGATGCTACGCCGTATGGGGGATGGTTCGGCTAGAGCGCCGAAGAAGGTCGTGTCAAGCTGCGATATTCGTCGGGTAGGTGCAAGAAGCCTATGATCCGACGGTCACCTAATGGGACTTCCTATTCTTCGGAATGGTCGGTAGCGACCGGGAACGCGGGGGATTGAAGCATCTTAGTACCCGCAGGAAAAGAAATCAACAGAGATACCGTTATTAAAGGCGATCGAAAGCGGTGCAGGGCAATCCGAATCCCCTCGCGAAAGCGAGGGGAGATGTGGAGTCGGCCCCTCTACGCCTACGTCCGCAGATCCGAGGTCGGCTGGAAAGCCGCGCCGCAGAGGGTGAGAGCCCCGTAGGAGAAGGCGGATACGGCGATTGAGGGTGTCCAGGAGTAGCGTGCGTCGGATATCGCGCGCGAATTCGGGAGGCATTCACTTCCAACCCTAAATACGTCTCTAGTCCGATAGCGCAGTAGTAGCGTGAGCGAACACTGAAAAGCACCCTTAACGGGAGGTCAAAAGACCTGAAACCATACGGTCAAAGATTTATAAGGCATCAAAGGGTAGAAGCCGAGAGGCGGACCAGTGTCTTATTGTTCGTTTCGAAAAACGATCCAGGGAGTTCCGGTCATTGGCGAGGTTAACTTCTCAACAAGGAAGCCGAAGGGAAACCGATTGCCCGCAGCTTTATGCGAGGGGCAGGGTGCGCTCGCCCGGAGTCAATGGTGCGGATACCCGAAGCCGGTCGATCTATGCCTGAGCAGGTTGAAGCCCCTCGAAGGGGGGGTGGAGGACCGAACCAGTTCTGATGTGCAAATCGTTTGGATGACTTGGGTATAGGGGTGAAAGGCCAATCTAGGCCGGAAATAGCTGGTTCCCCCTGAAACTAGTCGCAGCTAGACCTCGATCGAGGCGGAGCGTGAGGTAGAGCACCGATTGGGTGCTTAGGGGAAGAAATTCCTCGGCATCTTGTCGAACTCCGAACTTGCGTTCACCGTAGACGTCGGGTGTGAGGCCATCCGGGGTAAGCTTGGTGGCCATAAGGGAAACAACCCAGACCGCAGTTAAGGTCCCTAAATTTCGGTCAAGTGTAATACGAAATGGCGTCGGCAGTCTAAAACAACCGGGAGGTGGGCTTAGAAGCAGCCATCCTTCAAAGATAGCGTAACAGCTCACCGGTCTAGATTGTGGGCCCAGAAAATGGACGGGGCTAAACCGAGTACCGATACTGCGGAAGTCCGAGAGGACATTTGGTAAGGGGGCGCGGAGCATGGGCGGAAGCGGGGCCGTGAGGTCCCGTGGACCGTGTTCCGACGAGGATCCTGGGGAGAGTAGCAGCAAAGCACGGTGAGAATCCGTGTCGCCGCAGGGGCAAGGGTTCCTTGGCAATGTTCGTCAGCCAAGGGTTAGTCGATCCTAAGGCGGCTCTTAATCGAAGCCGTCGAATGGGAAGCAGGTCAATATTCCTGCACCGGCAGTCTCTCTGCCTGCGCATACGGATCGGGATATTCGCAGTACGATAGCCATCGTATCCAAGCGCCGAACCCGGCGGAGAACCGTAATGGTGAGAAGCCGGGGAATGCGCGACGGGGCGGGCGTACGCCCGCTTGCGACGATTCCCGGTCCCCGTGAAAAGTGCGCAGCTACAATTCTGCCGCTCGTACCAAGAACCGACACAGGTGTCCCTAGGTGAGCAGCCTAAGGCGTGTTAGCATAATCGTGGCGAGGGAACTCGGCAAATCAGCCCTGTAACTTCGGGATAAGGGGTGCCAGCAGCGAGAACTGCTGGTCGCAGTGACAAGAGAACACCGACTGTTTAATAAAAACATAGGTCTCTGCTAGTTCGAAAGGATGTGTACAGAGGCCGAAGCCTGCCCAGTGTCGGCATCTGAAAATCCGTTCCAACGGATCGAAGGACCGATAAACGGCGGGGGTAACTATGACCCTCTTAAGGTAGCGTAATACCTTGTCGCTTAATTGGCGACTTGC
>JAEEGK010004123.1_pt1 | contig 35799 bp, 24 predicted proteins | sample 8958771 | NCBI WGS metagenome assembly JAEEGK01 (sample SAMN16246547, study PRJNA631951) | gut metagenome | biome: gut microbiome; feature: rumen; material: SC-attached | host: Bos | place: Iran: Karaj | collected 2018-10 | reverse complement strand
ATCGTATCGTCAGTACTGCCGTCATCAGAGACGACTATCTCATCATCCTCTCCCAATTGTGGCAGAACCGACATCACCTGTTCACGAATGAACCTTCCTCCGTTGAAAGTGGCTATACATACAGAAATCTTCATCCCCTTATGACATTATCTCTAGATAAAAAGAGCCAACATCGGCAAGCGTTTTCTCAATGACATCATCCTTACCTTTGATATTCGCATAGTTTGAGCCGTTGATCAGATGAAGCCATGTGTCATCTACAATCTGGACATAGTCACTATGGTAGATATCACACCAACGTACCAATCCCTTGGAATTTTTTGCATGGTAGACAAGATGTAGGTTATCCTGCTATATAAATTAAATCTGTATTTGTAGATAAAAGAAGAATTATTTTGCATCATATATACATCATAATCATAGAATGTATTCGACTACTGTAGTCTATATATTATATACAGATAACGCTTAATAAACAACTTCATTTTCATCTTCATACTAGTATGAGCTTTCCAACTGTGATCAAACCAATGGATAACAACAGTTGTCTTATCCTTTGATTTCCTCGTTGCAAATATATTGCTTTTATAAATGGTTATACCACCATCTGCCATTTGAGTTTCATCACGATACATAATGCCATGACCTTGAAGTAATCTCAACAATTGCCCATCTATGACAAATCCATTATCAGAACCATCTTTGTTACAAAAAGCCCTATGACCGTCACCATACAATTCATTCAGACATTGCCTAATAAAAGAGTGACCAGGCTCGCTGTACATAAACCCAGCTTGTATTCCCATCCAATTGATTCTTCTTCCCGTTCTTTGATCAATACCTGCATCATTACAATATTTCCAATCATCCGTTTTAATATTATGATTCAAAATACCAGACACAAAACTGTCTTTTATATAGTCTTCAATAGGCTTTAGAATTTCCACATCTGTATCTACATAGACCCCTCCAATATCATATAAAACTTTTAAACGGACAAAGTCTGCAGCAAAAGCATATCTTTTCTTTGCTATGGCCTCTTTCACCCAACGATATTCCGATACTGGAAAAGAATCTTCGTCCCATCTTACGATTTCAAAATCAGGACAATATTTCTTCCATGATTTAATACAACTTTGAACAGCTGCAGGTAATGCACGACCTCCAAACCAAACAAAATGAATTTTCTTAATCATTAAATAAACAGAGCACTATTAATTTGATAATCGGCAGTATCATCGTAATTACCCAACATATAGACATAGAACCAATATACAAAAAGCAGAACACAGACAATGCCTTCAACAGGTCTGGTATATGGTGTATCATCATCTGTGAAAAGCATAGGGTAATTATAGATTAAATAAGGTAAGGATATGCATGACACAAGACGGAAGTACAGACTGATTCTGTCAAGCGGCTGCACAATAAGGGCACATAGCGAAAACAGCATATCCAAAACTGCCACCACAAGGAAAAACTTGAGGAACGTATCTGCCTCATAAATGATTATGATATAGACAAGATAGACAACTGTCACAATCTTAACCACGAAATTGGCAGCACCAAGAACAGGTGTAAAAGTATCATCTGCTGACGTATATTTTAAGAACTTCAAATCAATGTAGCCATTCTCTATCAGCCAAATAAAAAGGCTGTCAAAATTCAAGAAGAATACCACCATCAACAAAGCGACAACTATGTATAAGACATAAGTCTGTTTCAAAGAGAACCGGTCAAACACAAAAAAGATGATTGGGAAAGACAACGCGATGACAGCTGTCTGGTGAAACAAAAAGGCTATAATAAGACACGCACCAGAACAAACATATTTGGACAAATACATGGCAGTCTTTTCTTCTGTGGCAATCTGCAGACTCGGAATTGCCGCTTGCCACCATCGGGACGCAAGAAACTTTGGCTCCAGGAACAGAGTAAGTCCAAGCATCGAAAACGATAGAGCAATACTTTGTCTGACAATACTCAAACTCTCCTGGAAGAATATCATGTAAAAGATAAACATGAACAATACGGGTGATAAATAATCCCGCCATTTCATAGCCGTCACATACAATGGAATTATGATTAAGATATGGATACACGCCTGCAGTACAAACTGTAAGTCTGTCACTTGAGCAACAACATAATTAAGTAGCAAATACCCAAACTCCATATCAGGGTATGAATCTAAGAATTCTGCCAAGTTTTGCCCATTCGATGAAATATTGTTGAATATCGGGATGATGTACAAATCTGTATCACTGCCCACTGTAGAATCCCTCAATCCGGCAATCAGAATCGGTGGTAGGACAGCAAGAATACTACCAACCCAAAACCGCGGTCTGTCATCATACCATATATCGGCAACTTTAACCCCCAGCAACGAAAGAGCAAATATTATAATATAGACTATCATGTTATTGTCTTATAAACGACTTCGCGTTTTTCAACAAGCGCATGCAAAGAATACTTTTCCAGAAACAACCGATGAGAATTAATCGCTATTGTTTTACGAAGTAAGCCATCGCTCATTAATTTTACCAATGCCTGTGCAAATTCTTCTGCGCAATCACCTATCAAGCATGAATCCCCGTCAGCAAAGTCTAATCCTTCTGCTCCGACAGCTGTTGATACATAAGGAACGCTTAAAGCGGCAGCATCTAAAATTTTCATTCTCATGCCACTCCCCACCAAGACTGGCACAACCATTATACTATGAGCCATATGCTCAGATAAATCATTAACATATCCCGAAAGCAGGACTTGAAGACCATTGTAGTTACGTTCGTATGATGATGGCCAGCCTAAACCGATTATTTTCAATTGAGTCTGTGGATAGCTTTCCCAATCGATGAATGGTACAACTTCTGACAGGAACCAGTCAAGACCCTCTCGATTTGGACTATGACTGTAACTTCCAACAAAAACAATACTACCATCCCATCCGCTATATTCAAGTTCTTTGGCATTAACAGCTGCTGGAGATACAAATATCGGACGCTTTACACCTGCTTCCACCAAAATACTCTTATCTGTTTCTGTTAGAGTAACAATACTATCAAAACTATTAAGCCTTGCCATTTCATGACACTTCTTCTTTTCCTTTCTTTCCTTTTGTCTTACCGTAAGTGGAATGTTTCCAAGAACTCTGTCTGTAATAACAAAACCTATTTCATGATGAACAAAGATTTTCCGGATGCCTTCTGGCAAATATTTACCAATATTCAGATTCTGGATGAATTCCACCTGGATTATTTCCGCCTTCATCTCTGCTTTCGCTTTCGTTATGAAACGAAGATAGGAATGAGACAAAAGGAAGTCGGTTGAATCCAGTATCTCATTAATCTTTGCCTTTTTCCAATAACGAGAAAGATATCTGTTCAAAAGTTTTCTGGCTTTCTGAATAAAAAAGGGCAGATGCGTATATTGGCTATACAAAGGAAATGGGAAAAGTTTTACTTCAGGCCATACAGATAACAATGCCTTTATATCTTCTGATCTGTTGTCACGGTTGACAGGAAAAACAATTCCTATACTATACTTTTTCCTCAATTCATCAATCATATTAAACTGAGCTTGATCACCTCCTGAACGAATGGGATAAGGCAGAAATGATGTAATTATAAGAATCGAATTCACCATAATACTCTGGCCATATTTATGTAAAAGGAGAATCCCATAGACAACGATAGTCCAGATCGTTCGTCCGCTCTCCTATTATCTTAGCTGGTATCCCCCCTACAATCTCATACTCTCTGACATCTTTCGTCACCAGAGCACCAGCACAGATGACAGCCCCCTTTCCAATATGAACACCTTGCAGAACAATCGCACCTACGCCAATCCATGCATAATCATCAATGCATATCGGCATAAATCTGCCGATGAAGTTTTTAGATTGATGGTCATGGCTGCCTGTCATGATACATACACCATGAGAGATAGAAACGTTGTTACCTATAGTGATGTTTCCACGGGCATCAATAGTACACCCACGGTTGATATGACTATAGGTTCCCATCTTCAGTCTGCTACAATTCATGATATAATTTCTCTTCATGACAAAACTACCCTTACCAATCTGGGCGCCCAAAAGACGCAAGAAACACCTTCGGACACACCAAAACGGAATATGAGGCAGAATATCATTAACGCAGTATTCAAGACAGAATGCTTTCAACCATTTAAAAAGCCATGTCTGTTTGATCAGATAGATAAGACTGCTATAAATCAGGAGCCACAGCTTCTGCAAACTGAAGCCTTGAGATGACGTAATTTTATAATTATACCACCGATTACGAACGTAATGGTTGGATACACCTTCTTGCTCATAGCACTCAATGACCGTATCCACTTTCTTAAACCGATATCCTTCTACGAATAATCTATGGATCATTTCCCAATCCAGAGCATAGCCCAAATCTCTTCTGTTGATGTCAAACTCATGCTGTTTCTGAACAGAGGCCCGAACCAATGAGGAACCATGACGATAGGCAGGATCGTGATCCATTATTGCCACATCGTCACTAGCGGGAACAATATGCGACAGTTCCTTTGTAAATTCTATGCTGTCACCATACAAGACATCAACACCTTCCGTATCAACATTCAAGACATTTTTCAATGTATCATTTCCAGCAAAGACATCTCCAGCATTAAGGAAACAAATCCACTCGCCCGTGGCAAGCCGAATACCCTTGTTCATCGCATAATAGATGCCATCATCAGGCTCAGAAACCAAGAAAGCGATCTTTCCGGAATACTTACGGATAACATCCACAGTTCCGTCCGTACTAGCACCATCTATAACAATATATTCTATATCAGGATACGACTGCCCCAATACAGACAATATTGTTTTTTCAATGCCAGAAATGGCATTATAGCAGACCGTTATGACAGATATCTTTATAGGCATCATTCTATTACACTTATAGCATTGTCGATATCAAAAGACTGGTCACGACAAGCATCTATCATATCTAGGAGTCTGAAAGATGCCACCTCATCCACCTTCCTACAGAAAAATGCCTTGCTCTTTATAACATAGTCAAAGTCTAACTCATTTAAGATATAAGGTCTATAATCTGATTCAACTGGACGATGCGGATGCCAGCTCACATAGCGTAAGGGATTATCCGTCTCAATTTTCAACTCATCAATATGCGTACTTAAGATCGTATGATAAATGTGCTCTGTTGGGGTCATTGTATAATTAAAGCGCTTAATCAAAGACTTATTCCTTTCAAGTTCATCGATGACAAAGCGATATACAGGCTCACTCCATGAAAACCAATCCCAACCACTGGCAAAGTTCTCTATTTGAGGACGCCTCCAAATATATGACAGGAGTCTTCCTAACCGAAGCCCCTCAAATATTTTGTAAGATAGCGTCCCTGACCGGTTTGAGTGATAGTAATTCACCATCTTGCTGTAGACTGGAAGCATCGACTGTTTGAACTCACCTGTATCAAAATACATAAACGAATGGTCTGTATGCTCAAAAAAGTCATCAAACTGTTGATTTGAGCGCAAGGGGTAGTCCTGACCGCTAAGTTTATGGATGTAATCGAAATGAACTTTTGAAGACGTCACGCTTTTCAACAAATTCATATCGCAATACAAATGGCTTATTCCGCAATGATACATAGGAATACGTTCAATAAAAGTCACATTCATTATTCCCGCCATTGCCTCCTTGAAGGAATTGAAATCGGTAGTCTTAGCATCAACGTGAATAAAGAAGTAATGATTATCCTGAGCCAATATCCTAAGTGTACGAGCCAACAGATCCGGTTGCTTATGGGTCGTAAACAAAAAAGCATGATTTTTCATAAGAACCTTATCTACGCCACAATCCTGTGGCACTTTCACTAATAATTCTACCTATTTGGATCTTACCAAATAGAGCTTGTAGCAGAACGACAATAGAAGGTATAATAACGATTCCAGGCAGTCCATACCATTTGCATGAAAGCACCATCAGCGGCCAGGCGATCAATGCAAAGGTCAGGTAGATGATCAGTTGGATCGCCACCGTACCAATACCATTAACCATATACATATAAATTTGTCCGAGATTAAATAGAGACACATAGATAGCAATGCTGACTGTCGTGGACAGATGTATATGGACATCATCTCCGACCCATATCCCATAAAAGGGATTAGCAACTAAGACCATCACCAATGCAGCAATGACAGACAAGATCCAGACGGTCTCCAGCTTTTTCATGGAATCAGTCATCCATTGATAGTCTTTCTTTTGGAAGGCATCTGTAAATGCAGACCAGAAAGGTGTAACAACAATTAGAATGACAGTGGTCAGAATATTAAAATATTTAAAGGCTATATTATATTCTGTCACGGCATCTGGGCCCAATTCGCGGGATATGATTATGTTCATCACCTGAAAGATGAATATCATACTCAGGCAAATGACAAAAAACTTCATTCCAAGTTTTGTGACACTGCTCACAAGTCGCCTCCTGAACCACCGGAAATGCGGAGCATAATCTCTATAGCGAGTGAACTTGAAAGCATAAATGGAGGTGAGAAGCACTATCAGCATCGGCATACCAGAATAATAGAGTGCTAAATTATAAAGGTTTCCCTCTGATGTTAAGGTTAGGATATATACAACCACCAAGGAGAAGACTTGTCCGGCAGCACCCAATATAGAAGACAAACCGGGTTTCTGGTCTGCGGTAAGAATCGAACAGAACAAATTAACCACTAAATTGATGCAGAAGAAGAAAGAGACGATGCCAAATACCGGCCTAAGCTCATCTGCGTATGAAGCATCAACATTAAGAATCGAAGTCCAATTAATAAACTGATTTGCGAAAGCAATCCCTAAAAGCAGCACCATCATGATGACGCCTAAAGTAAAATAGGTTGTGCTCACATACTGCCGTGTCAGATCCTTGTCCCCCATTGCCTTCGCCTCTGCGAACTTGTTCCTCAGGCCATTGCCCAGACCAAAATCAAAAAGTAAGATCCAGCCGATGATAGAGGATAGAGTAAGCCAAATGCCATATCTGGTCGGATTGATATAATTTATCGTTAAAGGTACAAGAAGTAACGAACACACCATAGATACCCCTCTTGCGATAAAGGATACCACAATATTTTTCACAGCCTCTTTCGAACGACCTGAAGAATTGGAGTATTTTCCTCTTAAATCTATCATTCTTGATTCAGCACAATACAAGGAGCTGTATGGCTGTCCTCGGCCTTCAGCTTATCCAGTCTTTCTAACGCAGCCTTCTGCGTCTTGCCAGCACGGCAGACAAAGCAGGTCACATCAGCCAGGCTATCGATCAGGGGCTCGTTGCATAGATCCAACTCTGGGCCATCCAGGATAATGACATCGTATGTCTCCTGCAGCTTAGCCAGCGCCTGATGAAGGTCCTTACGAGCCAATAGGTCGGCAGGATGGGCTGAGTCCGTAGTTCCTTCTGGAAGGACATCCAACAGACTGCGGCATAAAGTCTTCTCCCCCATCCTGGTAAAAGCTTCTGCCAGATGGGTAGAGCAGAAAGTCTTACCGTCTCCCTTGTCAGCAGAGACAACCAATATGGTTTTCTTATCCTCGCCCAACATGTGCAACATATTATTTCGGACAAGTCGGAAGGCATCGTCTGTGTCTCCTTGTCCTGAAGCAGGAATCGTCCCCACCAACGGTAGCTTTGTTGTCACTTTCAGGTCGATCTCTGAGTCAATGACTTTCTTCATACTCCTTCTTGTAAAGAAGACAACATACGGAATCAGCAGACCGAGAATCAGCGACGAAAGCAAGGCTACCATAGTCTTGGGCTTCACTTGCTTAAGCGATTGTGTCTCATCGATCAATTTTCCCTTGTCAGCCGTATTGGCCAGCTCCATGGCAATTTCTTCCCGCTTCTGCAACAAAGATACAAAGACCCCTTGCTTGATATTCCGTTGACGACTCACATCCGTCATCACACGCTCCTGCTCTGGTACACTACTCACTCGCCCATAATATCTATTGTATTCTCCTTCAACAGTTCTCTTACGCATGGACAACGTTTCTTTCTCACGCTGTATAGCGGTTTGTACCACCGGGCGCAACTCATCTATTAGCTGTTTGTTTTGCCTCACTTGTGCCGACTGCTCTGTCTGACTCATCAACAGCCAATTACGTTCATTGACCAACTGGTTATGTCGACTGATCAGGGGGATGGAGTCACCTGTCATATTGACAGGAATCAGCCCGTATCGATTTGCCGGATTATTCACATATTCCGATAAATAATCAAGCATCTGTTGGTGAATACCGATAGAAACTAACTGACTCTCATAGGCACTTTTCTTTTTCATGACTTCCTCAGCATCCACCTTTGCGTCTGTCACCTGATACTGCTTCTTGACCTTCTCCCAGTCAGCATCTGTCAGGCCCAATTCCTGATCGATCTTGGCGAGCCTGCCGTTGATGAACTCGTCGTTCATGGCAGCCTCTTCCTGTCTATCCTGATTGGAACGGTCATTATAATGAGCTACCAGGCTGTTCACAAAGTCCACGCCTCTCTCGACTTGCTCGTCCTGAAGGCTGATCTGGATAATCGATACAGCCTTCTTCGATGCAGAGCCAACCGTCAAGCGCTTGACAAACTGCATGGCCACTGCCATGGGCGGGATAATCGTGACTTTCAGCCGGTAATCTTTCTCAAAGGGCTTACGGTCATCATCCGTCGGCAACACATTCTCAGTGAAGGTCAGGTCACCAATCTCTGTATGTACAACAGCAGGCAGCTTGGCAAAGGTCTGCTCGGCAATCTCGACCTTTTTCTTATTCTTCTTGAGCACGCCCTCAATGGCATAGCCCGCACCGCTCTTGTCGATGGTCAGGCAGATGCTGTAGGTCTTCAGCCCTTCGTTCATGGCTTGGAGACACTCCTCGCTGACCGTCACGTTGACAGGCGTGTTCTTATAGAGCAGACGGCTCTTGAGGAACTTCTGATGACGGATCTCCGCATACAGGCCCAGATCCTCCACCACATCCTTCGCCAACAGCTTGGTCTTTAAGAGCTCCTTCTCATTCTCTACATTTATAGACCGTCCCAGATTCAGACTGCTGCCAAGGTTTATCGGCAACTGATTCAGCATTGCCAGACTCGCGCTGGCACCACTATTGCTATTCTGCCTGCGGTCAATAACCAGCATCTTGCCCACGATGTTGTATGCTGGGCGGGTGAAATAGACATAAGTCGCAGCAAGGAATAGACACAGGACGAAAGACAGGGCGAACCACTTCTTATGGGTGGTGAAGATCGTCCTTAGATATTTCATGTCGAAGATGGAGTAAGGTCTCCTTTCCCGCATTCTGGAATTTCTCAACTGATTTTCCATATTTTTATATTCCGTTAAATCTGTGACTACTCATCTTAAAATAGAAACTAACAGCGTCGCTATCGACACCAAAACGCCTGTTACCGACAGCCAAAGAGTCGTCATATTGCCGATGGTAGAGTTTTGCGCCTTGATCTTGTTCGGCTCCACATAGAGGATATCGTTCTGCTGCAGATAGTAGTAGGGCGAGTTCACGATGTTGGCATCATTCAGGTTTAGCATGTGATAGCTCTTGTTGCCTTCACTGTCCTCACGGATGAGCGTCACATTGTTACGGACACCGTAGATGGTCAGGTCGCCGGCCCTTGACAGTGCCTCCAGCACATTGATCTTCTCACGGCCCACGGAAAAGGTTCCTGGCTGGTTCACCTCTCCTAACACCGAGATGGAGAAACTCGACATCCTGACCGTCACCACCGGATTTTGCGACTCTGTCAGATAGGGAGTGATCTTCTCCGTAATCAGCTTTTCTGCCTCCGTCTTCGTCAGTCCCCCCACCTTCAGCTGGCCGACGACAGGGAAGTTGATCATGCCATCGTTGTCCACCAGATAGCTCTGTAGCTGAGTCTGCGAGGTCGGCGTCACCAGGTTGAACTGTCTGGCAGCCTCTGGCGTCACGGTGCTGACGGTGATGGTCAGCACGTCCTTCGGCATGATACGGGCATCCACCAGATAGCCTTTGACAGTCTGTTCCAAGGCCTCACGATTCTGAAAATACGTCACGTTCTTGGAGGAGCCGCATGATGTCAACAGACAAACGGCCGCAAATACCAGGAACAATAGGATATGATTCTTTTTCATACGTTATGATAATTTATTTGCAAGTGAAGACAAAAAGAGAGGGTCACCCTGTTTCTGCAGAGTGGCTGACATATACAGTTCAATGTCCTTTATCCTCATAATGCACTGAATCCCAGCCACATTATGCATTCCAAACATTGATATGGCATATAATTGGGTACAAAGGTAATAAAAAAAAGGATAATGGACAATGGATAAAGGATATTTTTATACGGCGGTAGCAATTTTTTTCACTTTTCACTTTTCACTTTTCACTTTTTTGTGTACCTTTGTCCTCGAAATGGAAAGTAATAAAGTTATCAGATGGTATCCCATGCGGGTCACCTACCACCGCGAACTGAAAATCAAGGAACAGCTCGACACATTAGGCATAGACAGTTTTGTGCCTATGCACTACGACCTGGCCGACACCTCTGACGGCCCCCGCAAGATACTTGTTCCTGCCATCCACAATCTCATCTTCGTCCATGCATCCCAAGAGGTTCTGACTCGTCTGAAAATGCACAGGAAAGAATTTGAACCTATGAGATACATGACGAGCACTTCTGCCGATGGACACAAAGAGCTGCTTCATGTTCCAGACCGTCAGATGGAGCACTTCATCAGGGTCGCCTCCACACAAGATGACTCTATCATTTTTCTTGACGTTCGAGACTCCGCCAACTTGGGTCGTCGCGTCCGCATCACGGCAGGTCGTTTCAAGGGTGTCGAAGGGGTCATCAAGCGCATCAAGAAGAACAAGTTCTTCCTCATCCAGATTGACGGTGTAGCTGCCGTCGCCATCACCTACGTCCCAGCCGACTGCCTGGTCCCCCTCTAACAAGCACAACAGTAGTTTATATATGTAACAACATGAACAGGACACTTCTTTCTTTTTTATTCCTCATCAACCTTATATGCAATGGTTCCTGGCTGACACAGGAGTTTACGCTTTTGTCGGTTGTGATGGTCATCCTGTTCTCCTCCCTTTCATCAACCATCGAAGCGTTCGTTTACAGCATCATTCCGTCAGCCGTCTTCAAGCATATCTATGCAGCCGTCATCATCGTCCTGCACAACATGGCCGGCATCACAGACTACTTCCTGGTATACCACTACAACTCGGTCATTGACCTTCAGGTGATTGATGCCATCCTGCTGACAAACGAGAATGAAGCCTCCGAGTTCGTGTCAGCATTCATCACTCAGGCCGCTGTAGCAATGACGTCTGTCTGTTGCTTTGCGGTTAATATCACGGCTTATCTAGTAGCCAAATATCTCAACAAATTCAAACTGACAGAAAAGATTATCCGTTGGTGCGCAGCCCTTTCCGTCATCTTCATAGTGGCCAATCTCGTACTCTTCTTTTCTTATCGTATCAGCATTAACGCTCTGATGCATCATACCTTCACCAGAGTGGCTTGGGGATACAGGCATTTCAAATACGACATCCAGATGGACAGTCTGGTGCGGGCCTGCCGTGAAGTGAGAGCCACAGCCCCCAAAGACAAGCCACTGACAATGGTCGTCGTCATCGGGGAGTCCCACAGCGTATATCACACCTCCCTCTACGGCTACGACAAGCAGACCTACCCTCTGATGTGTGAACGGGAAAGAAACGGCGAGCTCTTCGTGATGCAGCAGGCGGCAACAGCCTTCGATGTCACCTCGCCGACCATGTGGTCCGTGTTCTCGCTCGATTCCATGGGGAACGCCTCCAACCAGACACCACTCTTCCCCGCAGTTTTCAAGGCAGCAGGCTATCGCACTTATGACTATGACAATGAGTTCCTCAAAAACAGGATGATTCATGTCATGACCAACAGCACTTTGTCGGATGTCATGTACGACCAGCGTAATGACCACTACTACCCCTTCGACGGCGATATGGTGGACGATCTTCCTGTCGCCGACGACAGCCTGGCCCTATACGTCATCCATCTCTCCGGCCACCATGTCAGCTATTCCCAGCGTTACCCCAGCCACTTTGCCCAGTTCGGAGCGAAAGACTATCAGGGGCCACAGACCGAAGAGCAGAAGGAGGTGATCGCCACCTACGACAATGCCTGTCTGTATAACGATTTCGTGATAGACCGTATTATCAGGAAATTTGAAGACAGAAACACCGTGGTGGCATATTTTGCCGACCACGGTGAAGAAATCTATGACATCCGGGATTTCAGGGGCCACATGACCTCAAGGACGTCTCCCGATCCGAGCTATCAGCTCAGGGTACCCCTTTGGATCTGGCTGTCAAAGCGTTTCAAGGAGCACAATCCTGACAAGGCAGAACTGCTCAAGTGTTCAAGGCATCTCCACATCAAAACCGATGACATCTCTCATTTCTTAATAGACATGGCTGGAATAGAGACGCCGTATTTCAACAGAAGCCGAAGTTTCCTCTCTGTTGACACTTACCGTGGCTGGAACGACTACCAAGAGTTGATCAACTCCAAAGGTGTCTATACAGACGAAGGAAAGAACATGAGGCAGTTCTGACAACCCGCCTTACTGGTTGACCTGCTTGATAAGAAGCACGAGGTCGGCGGCATTAACTGAGCCATCATTGTTCAAATCGGCCTTCTCGTCATATTGTCCCGTCATAATAAGCTGGACAAGTGACGAGACATCAATAGGTTCGCCAGACCCTTCCGTCAGAGTGAAAGGATAGCCTGTAAGCAACCTTTTTGGCTCTCCCGCAGAGGAATAATTGACGAAGAAGAAATACTCGTCATCAGGGTTCAAGTCCTTTATGACGAAGTCCACCTCTCTCGTTTCTCCCACGGGAATAGTGGCCATCACAGACTTAGACTTGACGAATGGGCCCCCAAAGGAATAAGATGAAGTATCTGTGTTTTTATAGAGTTCCAATTCTATGATATTGTCATAATCATTCACGCCCTTATTAGTAACCTGAGCCGTCACCTTCAGCGTGGTGCCTGACAATACAATCTTGTCCTTATCAAAGTTATCTATGACCATCTTGCCAGACAGCGATTGTGGCTTGGCAGCCTCCACCGTGACCGCGCGTGACCAGACCACGTCTTTAGCTTCATAATCCGTTGAGATCTCCAAAGTCATAGTGCCTGCCTTAGTTGGAGTGAAATGCAACATGACGTCTCCCGTCTTTCCTGCCTCCACAGAACCGCAGACAACGGTCTGCTCATCTCCACACGAGAGGAACAACAGTTCCTGGAAGGAATCACCTTTGTTCGTCAGGTTGACAGTCACCTCTACAGGCTTGCCAACCTCCAACTCCGAGGGAGTATAGGTGACTTCATTAATGGTAATATTTGATGTATATTCATTTTCTGACGACTCTCTCAAAGTCAGTTTATTGCCCGAAATGACAGCATCTACGAAGACGATTCCAGGATGCATTTCGCATAACTGCCAGTCTGAAAAGCCCTCAAGTTGGTAAATCGGACGGAGCTGATATTTTCCGTCTGCCAGGTCACTGCCGAAAGAGAAGGAAGTCCTGTTATCTTCAACATTATTATTCCCCGTTGTGATAGGATCAGTAGCCCCCAGCACTTTCAGTAGATTGCCATACTGATACAAGCCCCATGCAGCCCTAAAGGTACAGGTATATTGGTCTGCCGGGATGTTCGGATCATTATATTCAAAGAACACATAACCCGGAATAACCACGTCCGTGAAATCCTCACTGGCCGCCTCACGGGTGAACACATCCTGCTCCAGGTCTTGATAGAATCCAGCATAGAATAGAGGCTTTTCCGGCTCACCGTCGTCAGGCATCAGACCGATGATGGCATGCTGCTCTGCGGAATAGCCGTCAGCACTCGTACCCCCTCCGGCTCCCACCTCGTCGGGATTAGCCAGTGAGAGCACATAATAGCCGTCACTCTTGCCACCCCATCCCCAGTTCATGTGGAAGAGACCGTTGCCGTCATAACCGTCGACGATAAACTGGTGACCACCGCTGATACTCGATCCGCCATAAAGCACTGGACGTTCTTCAGACACCTCCTGGTAGATCATATTCTCCCACACGGACGACGAATACAAAGATCTGACGACCTGCCGGGCATTCTTGCCAAACCCGAAATAACGGGCCATAATATATGGTGAAATCCCCGCAGCTGAGCCATCTATGTTATAGTCCATCTCTACAGCCTGGCCGCAATAGCGCATCAACTCGGCTACAGCTTTCGCAGCATCACCAGTCTCATCAGCTGTATAGACTGTCTTCATCATATCCCACTTGAAGGTAGTTGCGGGAAGGCCATGGAATGAGTGATCCACCTCCGTATGCTCTTCATTATATATATCATATCCATCTATTGCTTCACAGCCATCCTGGCATTGCCAATAATATAAGACCTGTGCCATCGCCGTAGCCACACAGCCCGTCATACAGCGATTATTCGCATCGTAGCCAGCTTCATCATAATCAACATAGTTATCATCAGGGCACTTCAGATTGTACGGTTCATGCTGATCCCATTTCGTCTGAATCAACGGAGCGACGGCAGGCCAACTGGCTGCCCCACGGGTCTTGGCCTTTTCTGCAGGCTTTGCAGATGTTCCCATCGCCTCCATCTGTCGAACGTAGCCATCGAGCCACCATTTCAGGTTATCCGGCATTTGCTCCATATTGAGATGGCCGGTCTTGGAATAGCCTAAGATCTCTGTGGTGCGGTCATCGCCAGAAACGATGACAAAGCCCTGATTGCCATCGGCATTGAACACATAGAAAGCCTCTTCTGCTGTCGAACCGGCAGAGCGTGCAAAACTCTTAGCTTCCACAAACTGCTTGTCTGGCATAAATATCCGGGCCTTCTGCAAGGCATCCTGTTTCGATACTCTCTCCGCATTCACAGCCGTCGCCATCATAACGACCAGTAGTGCTAATAGTAGCTTCTTCATCATTCTTATATTGTTAAGTTATCAATTTCTGTTTTTAGGTGGCAAAGATACAAATAAATTCCGAAACGACCAAACGTTTCGGAATTTATTGAAAAAGGTGAAGGAGTTTTTTACTACGGAACCATATTAATGAGAAGAACGAGGTCGGCAGCATTTACCTTGTTGTCGTGGTTCAAGTCAGCCTTCGAGTCGTACCTCCCCGTCATAATGTATTGGACGAGAGTGTTGAGATCCACCACCTCCACCGCTGGATCAATGCTCGTCTTAGCCGCATTTTCAACCTCGCATTTTGTAGCATCAGACTGATCATATGCAGAGATCATAGCCACAATTTTCAGGTTATCTGTTTTCCACGATGGGTCGAGATTAAACTTATAGGTGTATGTGGCCTTATTACCTGACCAATTGATGACAGATCCCCATGTTTCGTTGACAGCACGAAGCACATGCTGGTGAATGAAAGTACCACTCGCACCACTTTGGGAATGAGCCATAATATTATCTTCTGTCAAGAAGAGGGTAATTCTGGCGGGAGTGCTACTGAAATCCCATCCACGTTCGCAATTGGCTACGACATTGATGGCACTCTTATCTGCATTAAAGTTTGCCTTGAGATCAATATTAGCATTAGAGGAATCTGACATTCTTGCCTCAACCCTCGATTTATAACCTTCTGCATTTCCCTGACGACTTTCGACTGCTGTCTTCCCATCCCATGCATAACGGTCATACATAAAAGCAGGGGCGTAAACCCTTCCACCATCATTGTAAAACCAAGTATACCGTTCAGAGGCATCGATAGTCAGCCAGTCTGTATAATATCCTGAATGATGACAAACAATAGCCACTTGATTTGCCAAATCTGGATATGTACTCATGAATGAAGCCAATCCTGCAGCTGCCTGTGGGCAATAGCCACAATATTCTGTCGTAAATTCTTCTATCAACACCGTACGCGGCCAGACTTTCAAATTGGCAACAGTCGTCATCTTACCTTTTGCCGCCTTCTTGCTCGCTGTATTGGCTTTTCCGTTAACTTTGGTTACCGTCAGTATCTTTTCCGTTGTCCCTTCTACAGCATCAGCCTCAAACGGAATATTGACCACAGCACTTGCATTATAAGGAGTATTAGGAATATTGACACTTTTCTCACCAGAAACAACTCCATTTGTAGTAATAGTATATGAAATGTTTGTGATGGTTTCCGTTCCACCATTGACAATCTCCAAAGGAACAGAAACACTCTGTCCCAATTCAACAACAAAAGGATCAAAATCAGAAGGAGTAGCACTATTTGCAGGATAATTCCCGCCTTCAAGCAACAACTGCAAAGCCAATTTCCCATAAATAGTGACGGCACCCCATGATGTTCCAGTATTAGAACTTCTTATATAAAGAGAATTGTCAATATATTCCCCTCCCATCGCGATACAATACTCAGCACTCTTGATGGTAAAAGAATAACCAACGTAAATGGCAGCGTTATTAACTGCATACGGAGTCTTTAACACGATATCATTGGCACCATCGACTAAGGATGAAACACTCACATTCTGCACATAGTCAGCATTGTCAACAGACGTTGGCAAAGACTTAGAAATCCAGACCTTCGCCATACTGACGTTTGAGGCATTACCCAAATAAAAGCGAATCGCTTTAATAGAACTTGCTCCGACAAGATCATGATTTGCAGGTACGTAAATGGCACAATCGAACGTCTCTGCCCTGCCCGTGCCCAAGTAATCTATATATTCATTACCAACAAAATAGCCCCACCACAATTGGCCGTCAGCACGCGTAAAGGCTTCCTTAACGATACCCGAAGAATGGTTTGAGACAGACTCACTCCGAGGGGCAAGTTTGAAGACCTGCGCCTGGGAGAAAGCAGCTAACAACAAAGCCACCATGATTAACAAATGTCTTTTCATAATGCACATTTTTAATGATTATACTTATTCACAATTACTTTCCGCTTTTGACTGCCATCGGATACAATATAAACTCCCGATTTGCCTTTGTCTTTTATTCTGCATCCTTTCAGATCATACACAGTATGATTCTTCTCATCAGTTTTTAGCCTCTGAGCCATTCCTGTCATATCATCATTTGAGAACTGTATCATTACCTGATGTAACTCCAAACCTATTGTTACGGTTAGGGTCGCCTGAAGATTGCCTTTTTCCTGAATAGCAGTAGCGTCAAACCGTACTTGAACTATTCCCCCTGCTTCAAAATTTTTAGTCTGTGTGTCTTCTGTCACAGGCACACACTCTCCACCCATGCACCATTGAAGGATGGATGCGTTCAGCGTATTCTGCTGGATTGACAACACAGCCTGTACTTTTCCCTGATAGCCTTCCGGCAGTTTCAGGACCAGACCGTTATTCGGATCAGAACTGGGATTGGTTTCACACGACAATTCTCCAAAAGCATTGGCCTCTGCGGCAATAGTCACCGTAGCACCATCCTCCAGACTCTGCCCCTGGTACTGGAATTCAAAAGACTGGGCCTTTACCGATGTCACCAGCACCGACATCATGACCGCCATCACAAGTAAGACTTTTCTCATACGCATACTTATTTTAATTATTTGGATTAACGACTTTGGCTATGACAGCCTGAATAACACCATTGTCATTATATACAAAGGCCACAACACTCAGGTGCCGAGGATCCCATGCATCATGAAGGATCTGCGTCAGTTCCTGTTCTTTCCTCTCAGCCTCTCTGATAGTAAAGTCCTCACCCCACGTGCCATTGACAGCAGCCCTCAGCACATGGTTATGCACATAGTCGGCATTTGCCGACCCATCGGGCATCAGCTGCATGGCGGTAATCTGGTTTTCCAATAGCCACACCTGCAACTTACCGGTTGTCTGCCCATCGGTACCATATTCGCTCAGATGGATTTGAACCTGTCCGTCAGACAACGTGGCCGAGAGCGACATATCCAACGGTGCAGTCTTCGTCAGTTCTTCTTTAACGGCCTTCGCCCAATCGGTATAGTTAACAGCCCCATGACGGTTCACCAATCCAACTGGCTGATACTCCAGATGCCAATAGTCATAATACTCATTGCCGATGTCCGTGGCAAGTCCCACCAGATTGTCATTGCCTGAGAATCCTAATGGTCCGCCATGTATGCCGACAGCGATAAACACAGAGTCACCGTATGTCTGCTGCAGCTGTTCGATCACCTCCGTGCCCTTAGGACAGTTCACACACCGCTGACCAGTAAAGTCTTCCAAAAGCACGACTCTTTTCGCCGGCTCTGGCTTGACATAGATGAGCTGTTCGCCGTCATCGATATGACTGCAAGCCCATGCCGTCGATGCCAGCAGAAGAAGGAAACAGTTCTTTACTTTCATAGGCCGTCAGAAATTATAGTTATACGACAATGTGAAACCCTTCGTAGCAGGGACATACCGGCAGACGCCACCCGAGCAGTTATAGCCGGCGCGAGTGCGGCCATATCCTGCCTGCAAACGATGAGAACCGCTACTGAAAGCAACAAGTCCCTGATAATAGTGGATCTTTGTGTCTCCGTTGTTCCACATATCACTCACCGTAAACATCCAATGCGGTGCCAGCGAGAGCTCCAGCAATCCGAAAGTCCAGTCACCCTGGTCATCGGCTGTCGCCAGATACTGCAGTTCGGAGCGTAGCTTCACTTTGGGAGCAAGCTGGAACAGCCCGTCGGCAATGAAGATATTGGAGCGAACCATCCCACCCTCACCCTCGACAACGGTCTTGTTGTACCGCTGGTTCATATACATCAGACTCAGTTTGAAAGTACTGCTCAACTTCCTCGTCACCTGCACATCCAAATCCTGATAGTAAGTCGTACCCTCCCAACGGACATAAGAGAAGTTCAACTTGACATTCATGCCGTACTTGCCACCTATGGCCGTCTTACGCTTAAAATTATATCCAGCCTCTGCCTGCCAGGCCCACTCGCCGCCAGCTAACTGTGTGGCATATGGATAGAGAGCAGCCAGCGCATAGGCATGATCCTGAGTGAAGGCTGGCAGATGATTGATGAAAGAAGAGGTTCCCGTTTGCGTCCGCTTGCTGCGGAACGCCATGTTTTCACTGCGTTTGACTTGCAGCAGCAGGCTCAGGCCCTTTTCAGAGTAAGAACCGGAGAACAGTGCGGCTGAGCCATGATTATAGCTATAGCCGTTGTCGAACGAAGGGTCTTGTGTCTTATGGGCATATTCTGCCAACAGGCTCCAAGAGCCCTTATTCAACGAGGCTCTAACGTCCCAGGCATTCACAAATTCCGGCAGGTTATACTTGTGGACAGGATCGGCATAGATATCCTCTTTCTTCTCGTATTTATTGACCCATGATCCGCCAAGCATCAACTTGGTCTTGCCGTGTTGTAATGTCGGTATCAATTCGTCCATATTCACTTCCATATCAACACCACTGATCAGCGATTTGTTCCATTTCCAATAATGGCGCTGTTTGCCACTGAGCACTTTCAGGGCAAAGGCCTTACTGGGTTTTAATACAAGCCTTCCTCCCAAGAGAGAGTTGTCTATCCCCAACGACCTTTCTTCGTAGGTGCGAAGGATCAGCCCGGAGCCAAACTGCTCATAAAACGTTCCTGCTGTCAGTTCCGCACAGCCCAGCCTTCCTTTCACCCAGAAATGTGGAACACCCCACCCTTCAAAGTCTTTCTCAAAACCAGGCAGCGGATGTTCCAGATATTCCATCCTGACGCCGGCATCCACATAGGAACTCTGGAACATGAGGTCGGCATAAGTATTCGTCAATATATCTTCTGTCTTCACGGCACCAGTCCGTTCGTCATTCTCCGGAAAGAGAATGTCACTCTGGATGCTACCCGTCAGCGACATCGTTTGCTGACTTTGGGCAACAGCAGTGTGCATCGAAAAAAATGCCACCATGAAAAACAGATACGCCCTCATCGACTTATCAACTCCTTCACCTTTTCTATCAGTTCCGTCTCATCGCCATCGGTATAGCCCTGATGCCTATAGACAATCTTGCCTGTTCCGCCAACGACCAGCATATATGGTATTTGTTGAATGCCCAAAGCACGCCTGAAGTCAGAATTCGGGTCAAGCAGCACCTCGTAGTCCCAACCATGGTTATCAACCATAGGCTTCACCTTATTAATATTATGTGCCTGATCAATACTGACGGCAATGATTTTCACACCAGTCTCCTGCTGCCAGTCTTCATACACTTCACTGATGGCATCCAGTTCACGGTTACAGGGTTTACACCACGTGGCAAAGAAATCAATGACAAACGGCTTACCCTGATTATTGAGAGTATCTGTTGACACGGATTGTCCACTCATACCTTTTATGACAACGTGAGGCAATTGAGCCTGAGCCACCCCTACATTCAGAATGCCTGCACATAACCATAGCAAACATTTCACCGCCCATTTGAACATAACTACTTTTCTCATAACTTTCGGCAAATTTTCACAATCTCCACAAGATCTGTGGCATCAATGACTCCGTCTTTATTAACGTCGGCATTTTCAGCATTAAAGATGTCAGATGCTTTTCCCATGATGTAGTTCACCACCTCCTCAATATCGGCTTGATCCACGACACCGTCATCATTTGCATCGCCACGAATACTCTCTTCTATGGGATTCGTCTTGTCAATCACATTCAGGGTGTAGGTGGCAGTTTTGGCCGCATAAGTGTAATTCTTACCGTCAGTAACAGTGACGGTGATCTTTGCTGTTCCACTACTGATGATTGTCACCTCTCCCGTCGCTTCATCAATCGTCGCCACAGACGTATTATCTGAAGTATAGATCACCATGCCATCACCAACGATCGTTAACTCGTTGGTAAAGCCTGCCTCGCCACAGGTTTTACTGATGTTCGATATGGCATAGCTGATACTGCCTAAAGCCTTTGCAATGGTAAAGTTTGCTGTCGCGTCTCCTGCAAGATAATGTCCTGCGGCGGCAATGCTGACTTTCACTATATAATCTCCAGCATCCTCTGGTACAGTTGCACTGAAAGCATCAGAACCTTTCGATGCGTAAATAATAGTCTCAGTGCCGTTGCCTATATTGCCTGCCACAACGGGTTCGTTGGCAACTGCGCCATACGTCCAACCAGTGATGCTGATCTCAGGTTTTATAGGTATGCACGGTGTGAAAATCGAAGAAACTTGGACACAATCACCATCTTCTATGGTAAAAGTATAAGTTCCCCTACCCCTGTCGTCCACATCAACAGGAGTCACTGTCAGCAATTCTGCGATTTCAGGAGCCTGGACGATAACACCACCGTCAACAGTCTTCTCCACTTTAATATCATCAGGAGTGATGAAATAGTCGTCAGAAGGCGCGACGGTCAATGTAACTGTCGTACCTTCCAAATCGTATGTCACAGAACCGTTTTCTACCTGTCCAACAGTAACGGGAGGAATGTCATCTGCAGGATTATCCTCTCCAATTTCGATAAGACAAGAGGCATCCCAGGTAACCCAGGCTTCTCCCTGGTCATCGATGGTGAGATTTCCGCGTCTTTCCCTTCCTGTTACCAGTTTGTCAAATCCTTGGTCAGCATCACTTTCGGAATCTGAAACAAACTCTATTTTTTGCAGCATCGTTCCATTTTCATCTACCGCAGGGCTCACATCCTTTTGCAATTTCACACCGAATGACATAATGGGCGAAGGAGAAGTTGTCGGCTCTATGACATAATTATTCTTACGACAGGCCAATACATGGAGTACATTCCCATCAAGATAGTCAAAAAGTACAAACTTGTCAGCCATACGGTCTGACATGGTTATATAATGACCGTCGGATTGTTTCACCAGTTCAATGCCGTCTGGAATAATAGCAGCCCAATTGATAGCAGTAGCTTTAAAATCGGCATTATTCAAAAACACATTGACTTTCCCTTGTTTCTTGGGAGTAATGGTAGTGCTATTGTCTAAAGTGATAACTTGTTCTTCCAAAGCGTTCAAACCATTGACATACGGCTTTATGGCATTACCATTTTGCATCTCCGTAAGATTATACAAATCATGAACATCAACCCATCCGTCAATATCCAAGTCACCTCCTTGACATGGAAGATTGTCAGACTTCGAAATCAGATATTCTGCGAGATCACTTATGTCCTTGCTGTCAACGGTATAGTCTCCATTCACATCGCCCTTATCTGATATTGTACTTATTTTCTTAAAATAGTTCCAACATGAGGTGCTATGATATGACTCCAAGGCTCCTTCCGGGACATACAGGACAGCCCGTTCGTATTCAATTTCCCAATTATCCAAGTTTTCATGTTGAGCCATAAAAGCAGATTTCTCAAATACGGGAGGGTTGGAGGAAGGAGACACTATAGACCTTAGTGACGTAAACTGACTGAATGCATAGTCGCCAAGGGTCTCCAGGCTTTGTGGCAAGTTGATGCAGACAATAGCATTAGTCCCATAAAAAGCCCATGGAGCAATCTTAGTAATACCATCAGGCAGTTGACCAACGGTGAATCCTTTGTCGTGTGAGAATGCTGCAGGTCCGATGATCCTCACGTCATCGGGTATGACCGTATTTTTACAGCCACGATGCAGCATGCCGTTCGCTCTTTCTATAATGGCATTGCAGTTGTTCCATGATTCAAAATAAGGATTGGCCTCATCAACGACAATCTTCTCAAGGTTAGGCATATCAAAAAACGTCAGAGAAGGATGGTCGTCTGCATTCGTAATATACTCGATGGATGCAGGAATGTACAGTTCTGTAATACCTTCTTGACGACAGAACGCACCTTGTCCTATTCCTGTGACTTTATATCCGTCAATTATGCCAGGCACTCTGATCACGGAAGAATTGGAAGAAACACTTGCCGTAGAGATTTCCACTGTTTGGGGAGATAAAGATGTCACTTTACAAGTAAAAATGCCTTCAGCTGTCTCCCACGAGAACTCACTACCGACAGCATGGTCTTCATGATCAATGGGGTAATTCGTCAATGCCATAGTGTTCCCATTGATGACAGCCTCGACATAGCGATATCCAAACCCCTGTGGATTATGCGATCCAGATCCGTCAGTATAATAAATTTCTATTCGATAAGTGCCATCAGATAATCCTGCACCGAATGAGATATCATAGGAAGCATAGTTAAAACGTCCAGGAGCAAGTGTGGCTGGACACTGAATCATATCATAGACTTTTTCTTCTCCCTTATACAGGGCAAACATGAGATTCACAGGGGTCTCATTGATAACGGAACTGGAAATTTTCCAAGATATCGTTGTCTGGAAATTCCCTCCTGAAGAGGTTCGTGTAACCACATCCGGTGACTCATTCTGCAAATTGACAGTAGACACAAAGGGATAATCGGCACTACCGCCATTAGGTTTCTGTATTCCTATGATGGCAGACTGTTCTTCACTATATGTATCATCAATACTTTCACTACCGAATGAATCCATGACGGTTAATACGAAATAGCTGTCACATAATCCACCCCAGCCCCAATTGACGTGGTAGAGTCCGTCTTTGTAGCCGTCACAGATGAAGGAGTGTCCATAGCCCGTCGTACTTTGTCCGCTATAGATGACAGGCCTGCCTGCATGAATCTCATTATAGATAAGGCTTTCCCAGTCATCAGGACTGAAACTTTCGCGGAAAACGGAATGAACACCTTGGTCGTAGTTGAAATCATTCACCAAGGCAGAAGGAATCAAGCCGTCAGAAGCACTTGAGCCGTAAGGGCCATAATACATCTTGACAGACTGTCCGCAATAACGGCACAGTTTTGCCAAGTCATCGTCTGACATATTTGTCCAGTTAAAACTTGTGGCAGGAAGAGCCTCTAACGTTTGAGAATAGATGGTGTAACCGGATAACCCTTTTGTGGATTCTGGCCATTTCCAATAGTTCATCACTTGCGCCATCGCTATGGCAACACAACCCGTCAGACAAGTTTCACCATTGACGACACATTGGTTATTAAAAGGCGAATTCTGATACCATTGGGTCTGAATAAGTGGGGGAATCTCTTGCATCACACCATTAGGGATTGATTGGCGAGAAGAAGCGTTCTTTTTCAATGACGAAATAGCATTGGCATAATAGTCAAGCCACCAACGCAAGTTGTCGGGAAGATTGTTCATGTCAATATGCCCAGTTGATGCATATCCGAGGATCTCCTTAGTGCGGTCATCGCCAGATACAACGACATAACCGCCATTATTCTCTGCATTGAAGATATAGAAAGGTTCTACTTCGGAGGAATTGTCAGAACGAGCAAAACTTCTGGCCTCGCAGAACTGCTTATCAGGCATAAACTGTTGCGCTTTCTGCAGCGCCATCAGTTTTGAAACCTGCTCAGCATTTGTGGCTACTGTCGCCACGAAAGCCAATAAAGTTAATAGGATCTTCTTCATTATTCTTTTATTTTTAAGTTATCAATTCGCAATTAGGCTACAAAGATACGACTAAATCTCGAAACACGCAAACATTTCGGAAATCATTTTAGAAGAAAATTATCCTCTTTTCCTTTTCAACCGTAAGCACTCTAAGAAGTACAGCCCCACCAGAAACGCCCAACGACGACCTCACAATGATGTGCATCAGAACGCAATGAACACTGCCCTTTGCGTATAAGAAAGTGATGGGATTAGAAAGCGAGAATAGGCCTGACATTGATGGATGGTGAAAAATCAGAGTTGAACCAAATTTCGCCGAAGAACCAAAAGTCATAGGAGGAATTGTGTGTCGTAGCTGATAAATAGAGTTTTGAGAGTGCTGTGCCTCCTACACCTGTGGTAAAAAAGGCATTCACGTTATCATCGTAAGTATATCCGTTATAATGGAATGCCGCACCCAAGTTCTTGAATATCGCCTCATAGTCTGACTTCTGAGCAAGTGCCCAGTTCGACACCTCGGTACTGCCCAGTTTCGTATAGCTCGTCAGACTGCCCCGGGCAGCATCGTCGGGAAGTATCTTCAATGTGGTGCCGGCATAACCAGTTTCCAAAGGCCAGCCCATGACTGTTTCCCAATCCTGCGACTTCGCGTTCTGCAGAGCCAGTATCAGACCATGACCAGTAGAACAGACCTTACCCAGCACACCGACGGCGGTGCATCCGCTCGGTACTGCCGTCTTTGCCGCATGCAGGTGTCCCTCAGCACATACCACGCAGCCGATGTGTTCGCTGGTCGCAGCACTCAGGCCAATGGGAGAATTGGCCATTATAACAAGGCGTACAATATCGGCAACATTCACCACCCCGTCCCCGTTTACGTCGGCCTTTGCTTTGGTGATACCAGCAGGTTTTTTGTTCAAAATATACTGCTCCAAAAGCTTCGTGTCTTTATTATCTAACTTTCCGTCTTCATTTAGATCACCAGTCATTCCGCTGGTACGCGACATATTGAGCTGTGACACAAAATCCTGTGCTGCGACGGTAACTACGGCCGCTACAGTCATGACTGCAATAAGAAAACTTTTAAGTTTCATATTTTTAAAATTGTATTTATCATCTTCACGATGTCAGCTGCATCCACCTTGTCGTCATCATTCGCGTCAGTGTTCTCGAAGACGTAAGTTTTCGGGTGTAAAAGTGACTGCATGACCATCTTATCTGCTCTTTATAATATTCACTAACCATACCACGTCTGTAACATTCACCACACCATCCCCATTCAAATCAACTTTCGTTTTATCAATGCCCGTCGATTCTCCTTTCATAATGTAGTCGGTTATCAACTTTAGATCTGAAGTGTCAAACTTACCATCGCCATTTATGTCGCCTGGCACTTTGTATGTAAAGTAACCTGGAGAAGTAGAACCTCCATCAATTCTAGCATAGGTTTGATCCTCATAATTTTCATCATACTTTGTCCCCTTACCGCCTATAAGCGAAATACAGTCATTAAACATACCTGCTCCTCCATTAGTAATGCCATCCAAATTCCAAGATGAACAAACATATATTGTTTGCAATTTAGAACATCTGGCAAACATATTCCACAGTCCAAATTCTCCATCTATATTTTCAAGACTGAAATTACTTAAATCTACAGAAATAAGTGCCCTACAATTATCAAACATACTTTGCATGAACTTAACGTTGGTGGTATTAAAGTTACTTAAATTAAGAGTAGTCAGGGCATCATCCCACAGAAACATTTGATCCATCCTTTTGACATTTCTTGTGTCGAAATTCCTAAGATCTAAAGATTTCAAATTATGACAACCACAAAACATACATGTCATGTCAACAACATTTGAAGTATTGAAGTGAGTTACATTAATACTTGATAATGTTATATCTTCAAACATACTTCTCATATCAGTAACCTTGCTTGTATCAAAACTGCTAATATCCAAAGAAACCAATCCGTAACATTCACAAAACATATAACTCATATCTGTAACATTGGTAGTGTCAAAATTCTTCAAATCCAACTTAGGAATTCTCTTGCACCCTCCAAACATCCATTTCATATTAGTCACATTTCTCGTATCGAAATTGCTGACATCAAGGGTTCTTAATGAATCACAGCTGAAAAACATATGCTGCATATCAGTTACCTTAGTTGTTTTAAAAGTTGAAACATTTATGTTCCGTAGTGAATCACAATTATAGAACATAAAAGCCATGCTCTTAACATTTTCCGTTATAAACTGACTCAAGTTTAGTGTTTTCAATTTTGTACAACTTGCAAACATCGCACTCATATCAGTCACCATATCAGTATTTAAATAACTAATCCCTTCTATGATTTCCAAATCATCTCTATAGGGACGATATAACCAGCCAGATGTCGTTGTTGGATGGTATTTTGCAAACGATTGGTCAAAAACAGCTTTAGTAATAACGTCATTAGTTTCACTCCATGCAGGAAGTTTTCGATGGCCAAAGTCTTTAAAGTAATAGTCTTCTTCTATCTTATAAACGTTATTATCATAGCAATTATAGTTGCTGTCATAATAAAACGTCATGATATTGTTATCAATTACTACATAAGCCTCAAAAGGTATATCCTTCTTTTCTCCGCTCAGATATCCAGGATCACATAGACCACCGTCAATTTGGGCATATTCATGGTCTATATGCTGGGGATCATATTTCGTCCCCATGCTTCCGACAAGTTTGTAATTGTCACAGAACATATCATTAGATCTTTGAACACTGGATGTTGACCATTTATCAGTAACTTCGATAGTAGTTAATGACGGATTGTAGATAAACATAAACGACATATCTGTCACCTTATCTGTTTTGAAGTTCTTCAGATTCAGGTTCTTCAGGTTCTTACATTCCGCAAACATAATGCTCATATCCGTGACATGCTGCGTATCGAAGGTGCTGACATCTACAGACGAGATGGGACACTGATGGAAAAGGTGGGTCATCGTTGTCACCTTTGAAGTATTGAAACTGCTAAGATTAATGTTTGTCAGTGCCCAGCAGTAGCAGAACATGCAGCTCATATCAGTCACATTCCGCGTATCAAACGTACTCAGGTCAAGGTTAGGCAAGACATAGCAGTATCGGAACATCTCCGCCATACTGGTTACTGCTGATGTGTTCAGATTGCTTAACCCTTCAATGCTGACCAAACTGGCAAAGAGATAGAACCAATAGGCGGTAGAGGTCGGTCTGAATACTGAGAATGAACTGTCAAAGACTGCTTTTCTTACCCGCAAACGCTTATTGTCATAAATCCATGCAGGAGGATTTGTGGCAGAAGAGTTTGATGATACAAGATATTTTGAGCCAGTTCGATTACTGGCCTTATTGTCGTAATAGAATGTCATCGTTGTACCGTCTATCACAGCGTATGCCTGCTTTCCTCCTGGAATGGTTGAAACCTGATTTGTAAGGTATCCGGCTGTACCTGCCACATCAATGCGGGCATAGGTCTTGTCTGTCTTCCCAGAGTTAAACTTTGTGCCATTACCTCCAACGAGGTTTGTACAACCAGTGAACATGGCTGTACTGCTGGTAACGGCTACCGTACTCCAAGAGTCTTGTACATAAATTGTTTTTAAGGTTGAACAACCATTGAACATTGAACTCATATCAGTCACCTTCGGGTTTGTAAACCCTCCAAGGTAGAGAGTTTTCAACTTGCTGCATCCGCTAAACATACTATTAAGGCTGGTGGCTTTTGCGGTAGAAAAAGCACTGACGTCAATGGATGACAAGTTCTCACAACCAGAGAACATATAGATAAAAGAGGTAACATTGTCTGTCCTGAATGTACCAATATTGAGTGTAGCCAACTGTGTACACTCACTGAACATATATCCCATATTGGTAACCTTGGTGGTATTGAAATTGCGCAACTCCAGGCTCTTAAGACTATTGCACCCCCAGAACATACCATTCATATCAGTAACGTTTGCCGTATTAAAGTTGGTTATGTCGATGCTATTGACGGTACTTGTAGCGGGCACATTTGAATTGTCCCAGATCGAACGACGATAACTATACCATGTAGGGTTAGGCTTCTTAACTATCTGGGGATTATTGTCCCCAAACATATACGACATGTCCGTTACCTTGCTTGTGTTGAAATGGTTCAGATTGATACTGCTCAGGCTGCACAAGTTGGCCATCATCCCTGACATGTCGGTGACATTGGCAGTATTGAAGCTACTGACATTAAGACTCTTGAGCTTTCGGCAATTGTAGAACATCTTTTTCATCGTTGTCACCTTGGCCGTGTTGAAGTTGCCCAGATCCAACGTTGTCAGGTTGAAGCAGTCATAGAACACCTCACTCAAGTCTGTCACTCTCGAAGTGCTGATCTTCAAAGTGACACTTTTCAGTGAGAAACACTGATAGAACAACTGGCTCATACTGGTTATCGTATTTGTATTCAGCACGCTTAGGTCAATACTCTCCAGCGAGCAGCAGTTGGCGAACATCCTGCTCATGTCCGCCGCCTTGCCTGTATTCAGATTACTTAATCCTTCTATCGACTTCAATTCGTAGCAGTTGCTGAACAAATCTGCGACACTTGCCAGAGAATAAGCCTTCATCGAAGGATCAATGACGACTTTCGTAATAGACGTGCTTCCACTCCAGCCAGGCTTCTGGCCTGCCACAAAGTCATATTTCTCACCCGCACGGGCATTTTTCATTTTATCATAATAGAGCGTAAGCGTACCTTTATATTCTACGCCATAGGCACCAACCACGGCAGACCCTTTCATGGTGAAATAGCCAGGATCTGTTGTGCCACCATCTACATGGCAGTAAGTGTAATCATTTACCAGCGTTGCGTCGTATTTTGTACCGCTGCCTCCCACAAGGCTATTACAGCCATTAAACATATAAGGTGCAGAATGGTGAGCCTGATAAATGAGAAACTTTGTCTTTTCCTCATTTGTCATATTGCTCGTGATATCCCACTTAGTACCATATATCGTTTTGAGCTTACTGCAATTCTGAAACATGTTACGGCAACTCTTCAGGTTCTGAGGGTTTAAATGGCTCAGGTCGATGGTGGTCAGACTCGAGCATCCGTCAAACATACAGTCCGCCGTCGTCAGTTTATTCGTATTCAGATATTCCAGCCCTTCGATGGTTGTCAGATTTGGACATCCACTCAGCCAATAAGCCGTACTTGAGAAAGTACCGTTTGAAAAAGAACTGTCAAAAACCACCTTCTTCACTTTTGTGCTGCACCAAGAAGGAGCAGACGAATAACTGGCTTGGATTTCAACGCCTGCCGACGCCTCTTTCTGGGAATTAACTATAAGAAAAGTCAACGTTGTACCATCGGAACTTGCCTTTACAATGTTGTGGCCAGCTATAACAATTGTTGAACAAAGCATAGACGGCAATAGGATACTCAGTAATAAAAATAGAATAACTCTTTTCATTGTTGTTTGTTCTTTTATGTTTCCAATCATTGCTAATCGGGGGCAAAGATACAAAAAAGTGGTTAATTTGATTCATTCTAACCATTAATTTTCGTTAAGAAAGTCACAGTAATCTACAAAAGAAAATTCAACAACCTGAAATAGATGTCACATATTATATACTTTTCCACTCGAGCTGTTAGTATCAAAACATTTTGAAAATAAAAAAGAAAAAAAAATGGCAAAAGCCTCCATAATATTAATTAAACTATTGAAAACCAACAACTTATACTATGTAGGTTTATCGTTTAAGCCTCCATAAAGCCTCCATAAATACTGCTATTTAGTAAAAGATATAGACAAAACTGATGATAAATTGCATATAAACTATTGAAAATAAATAAGTTAATAAATCACACAAACGGTCTGTACTGACAGTTTAGTTAGCCTAAACTGGTAGTTTACCATGTCTAAACTGACAGTTTACCATGCCTAAACTACCATGAACTAGTATCTTCATCCAGAGTTAGAAGGGGTTAAAATGACTCTTAACCCTATTTATGGAGGTTATATGGAGGCTGAAAGTATAAGACTCCATAGTCTAAATACCTGAATATCAACAAGAAAACCAAAGTTATGGAGGCTTAAGCCACTTTTTAAGAAAAATTCTATGAAAAAATTGCTTGCACAATTTAGATATTTTTCGTACCTTTGCAGCAGATTAAAACTATAGGATTATGGCACCAAGAATAACGCTTATCAAAAGCTATCGCAACAAGGAAACCCTGCGGCTGTTAGAGTTGCAGGAAGTGGCAGAACTTATCAGTCAGGGCGAATATGACGAAGCCGTCAGCACGTTCCGCAGGGACCTGCCGACGATGCGGTATGCCCGCGTCAGTAATAATGGAACGCTGGAGGGCTATGAGAACTGGCCGAAGGATTTGCCGAGAATCTGTTTTGCGCTGGAACAGGAGAATAGGAACCATGAGTTAGTGACGCGAGGATATACGGGGCTGGTGTTGTTGGAGGTGAATAACCTGACGAGCTATGACGAGGCAGAGGCTGTGCGTCGAGGGGCCGGAGAGATGCCACAGACACTGATGGCCTTCGTAGGGGCAGATGGAATGTCGGTGAAGATTGTATGCAGGGGGGAGTTGTTGGAGGAAAGTGGAAAGTGGAAAGAGGAAAGTGGAAAGTTTTTCGAGGAAAGAGGAAAGTGGAAAGAGGAAAGAGATTACTCTCAACCGCAGGCTACTCCGCCGTCAGACATATCATCTATAAACTATAAACTACAAACTATAAACAAAATATCAGCTGAAGAGATACCTCTCTTCCACGAGAATCTCTACGAGCGGGCTAGGCTGATTTATAACGGTCAGCTTGGTGTCACCATCGAGAAACTGGAGCCGCTGACACAGCGGATTTGCTATGTGAGTTCCGATCCTCGGTTGGTGTACAATCCGCTGGCGACGCCCATTTACGCCAAGGCCGAGAAACCTACGGCAGCCATATCCCATCAGACTGCCTACAGTCAAAGGACGGGACTCTCAGACCGGGACCTCTATCGCAGCCAGAAGATTATCTTCGAGTTCAACTTGTCGAAGGCCTACGACGATACGGAGGGTATCGCCGACAAGGAGGAACGCAGCCACGCCACGCTGACGAGGCTGGCGCAGTACTGTATGGAGACGGGCATCCCGATGGCCGTCGCCCAACGGCAGACGATGATGAGGTCAGCCTACTGGGACGAGGAACTGCTGGTGAAGAAGGCGTTTGAGAATGCCTATCGGGAGGAGCATGTCAAGAAGTATATGGAACGTAAGGGTATCCAGCGCACGAAGACTATTCCGCCGGAAACGTTGCTGACGATGAAGATCAACATCTTCCTCAACGCGAACTACGAGTTGAGGAAGAACGTGATGCGGGGTGTGGCGGAATACCGTATGAGGACGGGCGTCGGCTTCTCCTATCAGGATCTGACGGAGGAGGCGCGTAACTCCATCACGATGCGGGCCCTGGAGCAGGGCATCCGCTGCTGGGACAAGGACATCCGGCGCTATGTGAATTCAGATGATATTGAACGTTACGACCCTGTGAACGACTACCTGGAGCATCTGCCGAAGTGGGACGGGAAGGACCGTGTGACGGCGATGGCAGAGAGAGTGCCTACGGAGTGGACGGACTGGACGCACCTCTTCCATATCTGGATGCGCTCGATGGTGGCGATGTGGCTGGGAAAAGGACAGCTGACGGGCAATGCCCTCGTACCTTTATTAATAGGAAGGCAGGGCTGCGGGAAGAGCTCCTTCTGCCGTATCCTGCTGCCCCGCGACCTGATGGACTACTACAACGACCGCATCAACTTCAAGAACGAGCAGGACCTGAACCTCGGACTCACGTCGTTCGCACTGATCAACCTCGATGAGTTCGACCGTGTGACACAGCGCCAGCAAATCGTCCTGAAATATCTCGTCTCGACGGCAGACCTGAAATACCGTCCGCCCTACGGCAAGGCCTACACCTCGAACCGCCGCTATGCCTCGTTCATCGGCACCACCAACGAACAGATGCCGCTGACAGACCCCACGGGTTCCCGTCGCTTCGTCTGTGTGCCTATCGACGGTGACATCGACTTCCTGACGCCTGTGCAGCACGACCAGCTCTATGCCCAGCTGATGCAGGAGATCCGTCAAGGCGAGCGTTACTGGCTGACGAAAGAAGATGAGCGCTCGCTGATGGAGCACAACCTGCAGTACCAACGCCTGAACGGTTTGGGTGAGATGCTGATGGCCGTCGTCCAAAGACCTCGCAGCGACGAGGAAGGCGAGTGGCTATCCATCAAAGACCTCTCCGCCTTGTTGAAGGCTCACTTCAAAGGATACAAGGAAGAGACCTCTTCATTCCAAAAGATCGGCAGCTACCTCAGTCGCCCTGAATACAAGTTCCAGAACAAACGCACCACCTCAGATACCCTCTATTGGGTAAAGCGGAAACTGTAAGAGGATAATCATAGAAGAAGTTTGACGACTTTCTTGGTTATGTTATTATAAATGTGTAACTTTGCAGCCAAAACAAGAGAATCATGCAAACGATTTATCAGACAGCCCAGCCCTTCGACCAGCTTCTGAAGAAACAGAAGAAGAGACCGGGGCTGACTTATCGGCCGATGTGTTATGTGGTGGAACAGCCCGTAGAAGAGGGGCTGCTGCTCTACCACACCATGACCAAGGCCCTGCTGCTGCTCACACCTGAAGAGGCGGAGACATACAAGACGGACCCTACTGCCCTACCCCAACTGATCGAGCAGTGGTTCCTAGTGCCACAGTCACACGACGACCGTCTGCTGAGCCGCCAGATAAGGGATGTAGCCAGGATGCTTGAGAAGAAAACAGATGCCATCACCAGTTACACCATCCTGACCACAACCGACTGCAATGCGCGCTGTTTCTACTGTTACGAGATGGGACGTCCGAGAATACCCATGAATGAGGAAACATCCATTCGAACAGCCGACTATATCATCAACCACTGCAAGGGCGAAAAGGTATCGATACAATGGTTTGGCGGAGAGCCACTATACAACAAGCCCGTCATCTCGCAGATCTGCAGACGGCTCAAGGAAGCAGGCATCGTTTACCATTCCACCATGATATCGAACGGTTATCTATTCAATGACAGCATCATCGCAGAGGCCAAAGAAGAGTGGCTTCTGGAAAAGGTGCAGATTACGCTTGACGGTACCGAGCAGACCTATAACCGCTGTAAGGCCTATATATATAAAGATGTGAATGCCTACCGCCGTGTGATCGGCAACATCCACAAGCTTCAGGATGCCGGTGTCCACGTCAGCATCAGGCTCAACATCGACATGCACAATGCCGTGAACCTGTCGGAATTGGCCGACGAACTTCAAAGGGAATTTACTGACCCAAAAGGTATCTCTGTATATCTGCATGCCCTGTTTGAAGAAGCGAAGGGAAGCAAGGCCATACACGATGAAGAGAAACGAAAATTCGTGTTCGACCAAATCAACGACATAGAGGCCCGGCTGAAGGACTATGGTTTTACCCGACCTCGCAGTTTGAATCGGAAAGTGAAGACCAATCGTTGTATGGCTGATAGTGACCATAGCGCACTCATCGTGCCAGACGGGCACATCGGGAAATGTGAGCATTACTCAGACGATCATTTCGTAGGACATATTGGAAATGATGGATGGGATTCTCAGATGATAGACAATTTCAGGGATACATGTGACGAGATTGAAGCCTGTGCCACCTGCTTCGACTATCCGAATTGTATTTGGCTGAAACTGTGCGAAAACAGTACCAACTGTTATCAGGAGGAACGTGACCACAATCTAAATAAGTTACGCCAAAGCATGATGAGAGCCTATAATAAATATAAAGACCAACAAGAAGACGAAATACAAGATGAAGCACAAGATTGAGATAGCACCCTTGCTCGACTACTATGTCGTCGCTGTCAAGGATAAGGAAACGGGAGAACTTGTTGAGACTTTCACACTCAACGAGAGTGGTACGGACATGCTCAGGCTTTTCTGCCAAGATAAGGATGTGTCGGCTGTTGCTCAAGAAATAGCAGAGATGTATGAAGCGCCGTTGGAACAAGTTACAAAAGATGTAACAACATTCGCAGAAAAGCTCAACAGAAAAGGCCTCCTTTGACAGATAAATATACTCACAAAAAAAGGTGCACCATTGGTACACCCTTGATTTTTTTTTAATCCATGAATTTAATCATAGTTTTTAGGACAAGAGTCAGCTACACAAGACTCAGTTGTGCAGAGAGTTTCACTACCTGTAGAGGCCTCAGTTTCTTGCAAGACCACTGGCTCATCAAACTCTAACTCTTCCATTACAGGAGCAAAATACTTCTTTTTCATTTCTCAATTATTTTTAAACGTTTAAAATATAAATATCTTTTTATAGCTGCAAATTTAGTTTTGCGCTGCAAATTTAAGTATAAATCCCGAAATGACCAAACATTTCGGGATTTATTTTACGATTTAGTATGATTTTTTGTCAATTCACTTACTTAACCACGATCTTCTTACCATTCTTAATGTAGAGACCCTTTCTGGTCGGAGTGTTAATGCGCTGACCGCTCAGGTTGTACCAAGTGTCGTTACCAGCTTCCGCAGCAATACGGTTGATTCCTGTGGCTTCACCATTACTCAGGTTGAACTTAAGTACCTCTGCCTCAACATCTCCAAACTGGTAATTGCTGACATTACCTCTCGAAGCAGCAACAATGAAAGACTTCGGAATCGGCAGATAGCTCATACCAGCAGGATATTCAGGATCATCCTCAGCCAGAGGCTGGAATATACCAGACTTCAAGATACAGACAATGTAGCCATCCATTTCCTTTGTCAGAGCGGTAGTAGTATTAGCATCGCCCTTCAACATATTAATATAGCTTGAATGCGTTGCTACCGAAGGAACTGTAAAGTCCTTATCGGCAGTACCGACCAGATACAACGGGGTTTCTGCGGAGGTCTTCGACACACGCGTCAGCCAAATCGTACCACTCTTGTCATAACCAGTCACGATATATGCCCTCAGTTCGGCAACATCCGTGAAGTCAAGGTCGTACTTACCCACGAACAATTTCTTACCATTCCTACCCATCGTGAATGAGAAGTCTTCACCTGCTGCAGAGGCAATCGTTGCAGGAAGCTGCAGATATGCCTTGCCTTCAGCAAACGTATCGTCAGTCAAGGGTTGGAACTTACCACTCTTCAATGCCAGATTCACATATTTACCGGAATTGTCCACGGTCGACTCACTTGTAGCATTACCCTTCAGATAGTTCTCAGGATAGTAGGTGTGAGAAGTAACAACAGGAACCTCGTAGGGATTATCACCAGAAGGTTCGCCAA
>JAEEGK010004122.1_pt1 | contig 35806 bp, 36 predicted proteins | sample 8958771 | NCBI WGS metagenome assembly JAEEGK01 (sample SAMN16246547, study PRJNA631951) | gut metagenome | biome: gut microbiome; feature: rumen; material: SC-attached | host: Bos | place: Iran: Karaj | collected 2018-10 | reverse complement strand
GCGCTATTGAATCAAAATATAAATAACATAAATCTACTCCATCACTTGTTATATCTACATTATGATTGGTACTACTATAGTTTATTATTCCCCCATTTACACAATAACTACTAGCACTATTATATTGATATCCGGCTTGTGGTATATATGGATATTCTCCATAACTATTTAATCCATTTCCATTACTATCTCTTTCTTCTGCTAATATTCTTATTTCTAAATCCGGTATTTCTGTTACTCCTGCACTTATTACTTTTGTCTCATCTATCACTTGATAATAGGCATAGGTTACAAATATTCCTACTATTCCAAGCAATACTAAAACTAAGACACTTGCTATGCCTATTTTATATTTTTTTATCCAACTAGATATATCTTTATTTAATAGTCCCTTTATTCTATCCATATATCTTCGTACCCATTCTATTATTAGTTTATAATAATAGGTACATAAAGTCAAATAAAAAAGCTATCACTTTTTCGATAGCTCTTATTCCTCTTCTTCTAACATCTTATTATAAGCATCTAGAATAGTTGTTTCTAAATAATCGCGCATTTCTTTATTAATTGGAAAAACTACATTTTCTTCTTTGCCTTCCTTATTTAATTTACCAGGCATAGAAACAAATACTCTTGTTTTACCATCAATTATCTTAGCACCTCTAATAGCTAAGCAATCATCTAAAGTAAAATCTACAAAAGCTTTAAGTCTAGATCCTTCTTTTTCGCGACGATAAATGTCTAATTTCGTGATTTCCATATAAACTCTCCTTACTGTATATACAATATCATTGTAAAATATTTTTTACTTTTTTGCAACAATTATATATATTTTATTTTTATATCCCCAGTAATTATATCTCTATATGAAAAACTTTTTTCTTCTCCATCTATCAAAATAGTAAAAATATTGGGATATACTTTGTAGATAATTCCTTCATATCTATTAATTCTGTTACGCATTCCATGTACAGATATAATTACTTTTTTATTAATAGATTTTCTTATTTCTTCTTTTGTAATATTAATGTTCATAAATTCCCCTTATCTTGGATACCCTACATACATTAAACCATTACTAATTAATCCACCCATACCATCTTCCTTATATTTAGTTTTATCAAGTAATTCTTTTAAATCAATTTCTTTATTTCTTTCTGTTAATGATATAGTACTAGCAATTATAGCTGGATCTAAAGCATGAATATTAGTCCTTTTAGGACTAGATGCAAAATTAGCTCCAGCTTTAATTAATTCTTCATAATTACTTTGACAGGCCCCAGCAATAATAACTAACTTTTCATGGCTTTTTTCATAATTTCTCGCATTTCTAACTGCTTGTGCAAAATATTTACTATTCTTATAATTATCAATATTATTTATATCATTATTCTTCTTTAAGTAAGCATCATGACCCGTAATAATGATAATATCTGGTTTATATTCTTTTAATAAATTAATTATTTGTTCTGATATATTCTTTTCATTTATTTTTTTACCAATTGCCATTATTCCATTTTTTTTATAAAATTTTAAACATCTTAGTAAATAATCTTCATCTGCATCAATATGTAATACTTTCGGAGGTAAATAAAAATAATCTCCCCTAGTCAATTCATTTTCTCTAATTTCTATATTATCTAATTCATTATCTATTTCTACGTTATCTTCTTTCTTCAAATCAATTATTGGTGCATCAGCACATAATCTTATATCAGCACCTTTTAAATAACAAATATTATCCTCAATACGTATTATTTTAAACAATGTATCATTATGATAACTATTTCTAGTTACATAATCACCAACTGCAATATTCAATATAAATCACCATTAAATTATATAAAAAAAGTTATCTGATTATTCAAATAACTTTTTATAAATTTCAATAAATACTTTTTGTGGTAATTCTTCAGCTCTTACCAATTCATCATAATTGTATTCTGATAATACTTCTTTTATTATTTTCCAATTATAATTACTTAGGTTATTTTTTAATGTTTTCCTTTTTTGAGAAAAGCATTGTTTTATAAAATCAAAATATTTAGATGTATCTAAGCTAACTATTTGTTCTTTTGGTATTAAACTTAAAACAGAGCTATCTACTTTAGGTATAGGACTAAATGATTTTTTTGAAACATTACATACTCTTTTTATATTAAAATAATAATCTAGTAATACAGTAAAATATCCATATTCTTTAGTTCTAGGTTTAGCAAGAAAACGATCAGCAACTTCTTTTTGGACCATTATCGTCAATTTATTAAATTTAAGATTTGAATTAATTAAATGTTCAATAATAGGTGTTGTAATATAATATGGTAAATTACCTACAATAAATAAATTATTGTATTTATAACCATTTATATCATCAATTATATTAGATTTTAATATATCTTGATAAATAATCTGCGTTTTATTATCCTCTAAAATATCTAAAAATGGTTTTAAATCAGTATCTAACTCATAACATATTAGGAATGATTTCTTTTCCTTTAGTAATTTTGTTAATGCTCCTCTTCCAGGACCTATTTCAATGATTAAATCATTTTCTTCCGCATTTATTTCATCAACAATTTTATTAATTATATTATTATCTATTAAAAAATTTTGTCCTAAACTCTTTTTTGCTTTCAATTCTATTACTCCCATCCCTTACGTAAAATATCATAAGTTATTTGACTTCTACCGATATAATCTGCGGCATATTTTTCACTTGGAGTTAATAAATCAACAGCATTACCTCGAACTCCGCGATCCAAAACAATTGCAAAAACAGGCTTATCAGATACTCGTTTACTATTAAATCTAATAATAGAACCACATGGAGTTTGTTTACTTGTAGCAACTATCATAACAGTCCCATATTCATAATCAAAATATGTTGTTTTTCCATCTTTTATGTAGTAGGTTGGTAAACAACCTAGGGTCCCATTACATAATGGACAGTCAAAAGCATAACCGGTTAAATCTCCAGTTAAAGTATCTAATACTTCATATTTTTTTTCCTCTTGAACCTCTTCTACTTTCATAGCCATGGTTGCTAGATTAATAGTTTTATTTATATTATCATTTTCAACAGATACATATTTAACAGTACTACTACTTTTCATTACAGCCATAATAATAATCAATATGAATAACTTTATGAAAAAACTAATAGTTTTTAGTATTTTCATATTATTTCACCTCATTAATATTTTAACATAGGCCTTATTAACTATCAATTGGTAATAAAAGGATATAAAAAGATGTTTAAATATTAAACATCTTCTTTATATTTGCATTAGTTTCTTTAGCTAAATCATCTAAAGTCATATTATAAATATTAGCTACAAATTCTGCTATTTCCTTTATATATCCCGGGTTATTCTGCTTACCTCTATCAGGAGTAGGAGTTAAATATGGGGAATCAGTTTCTAAAACAATGTTACTAACTTCTAAGTTATTAACAACATCTTTTAGATTACAATTTTTAAATGTTATTACACCATTAATCCCTATCAAATATCCCATTTTAATATACTCTCTAGCTGTTTCTAAACTACCAGAAAAAGAATGAATAACACCTTTTACCTTATATTTCTTTAAAATATTAATAGTATCTAAGGTAGCTTCCCTAGAATGAACAATTACAGGCCGATGATATTTTTCTGCTAATTCTAATTGTAGCTCAAATAGTTTAATTTGTTCTTCTTTATTCTCCTTACTATAATGGTAATCTAAGCCTATTTCCCCAATAGCAATTACTTTATCATTTACTAAGTTATCTTCAATAAATTTTATGTCATCTAATGAATAAGTATCTATATCTTCAGGATGAATACCTAAAGCACCATACATATTTGGGTATTTTTTTATCAATTCAAGTATTTCTTTATTAGTTTTACTATTACATCCATTATTAATGTATCTATTAACTCCTTTTAATTCTGATATTTTTATAATGTCATCAATATCATCATAATATTCTGAATAAATATGACAATGAGTATCTGTAAACACTATTTAACCTCTATTCTATCAAATAAATGAGTTGGTTCAGCTAATTTAGTATTTAAAGCATATTGGCCAAATTCATCCGTACTACAATAATCTCTAATATCAGTATTTAATGTCTTAAATATATCATCAGCTGTATCAGGTAAAAAAGCTTGTAGGAATACAGCACAAATTCTCGTTGCTTCAAGTAAATTATATAATACTGTTTGTAAACGATGACTCTTTGTTTCGTCTTTAGCTAAAACCCATGGTGTTGTTTCATCAATGTATTTATTAGATCTTCTAAAAGCATCAATTATTTCTTCTAATGCAGCACCGATTTCTAAAGTATCAACTTTTTTATTAATTCTTTCCTTTAAACTAGTAAAATACTTTTTATATTCTTCATCAATTGGTTCATTACAATCATTAACATTAATTACTCCATCAAAGTATTTATGAGCCATACTAACGGTTCTATTAACTAGATTTCCCAAAACATTTACTAAATCACCATTAATACGATCAATTAATAATTCTCTTGAAAAAACACCATCGGATGCAAAAGGTATTTCATGAATAAAGTAATATCTAATTGCATCTACCCCAAATTCATTAACCAAATCGTCAGCATATACAACATTACCAACACTTTTACTCATTTTACCATCACTCATAATTATCCAAGGGTGACCAAATACTTGCTTTGGTAATGGTATATCTAAACTCATTAAGAAACATGGCCAATAAATGGTATGAAAACGAATTATATCTTTACCTATCAAATGAAGATCAGCTGGCCAATATTTTTTGAATTCTTCCGTTTCCCTTCCATCAGTGTCATAACCAATATTGGTAATATAATTTGTCAAAGCATCAAGCCATACATAAACAACATGTTTAGGATCAAAATCTACAGGAATTCCCCAAGAAAAAGCTGTTCTTGATACACATAAATCTTGTAATCCCGGTTTAATAAAATTATTTAACATTTCATTTTTACGAGAAACCGGTTGAATAAATTCTGGATGATTTTCAATATATTCTTCTAATTTTTTTTGATATTTACTCAACTTAAAGAAATATGATTCTTCAGATCTTTTTTCAACTTTTCTTCCGCAATCAGGACAAACATATTCGCCATCATCATTTTTAATAACTTGAGTATCTGTCCAAAAAGATTCATCAGGTACACAATACCATCCTTCATATTTTCCTAAATAAATATCACCTTTATCAAACATTTTCTTAAAAATATGTTGCACAACTTCTTCATGATGTTTATCAGTAGTTCTAACAAAACGATCATAACTAGTATTCATAATATCCCAAATATTTTTAATTTCATTTGATACTTCATCAACGTATTCTTGAGGAGTTTTTCCAGCATTTAAAGCCTTTTGTTCTATTTTCTCTCCGTGTTCATCAGTACCCGTTTGAAAATATACATCATATCCTTGTAGTCTTTTATATCTAGCAATTGCATCTGCCAAAACAATTTCATATGTATTACCAATATGTGGTTTAGTTGAAGTATAAGCAATTGCAGTACTTATATAATATTTTTCCATAATTAATTTCCTTCTTTCTTATTTGTACTACCTATTCCACCAGTTCTTATGGCAGTAGTATCATCATCATCAGTTAATAAATATTTCATAAAAATCCCTTGAGCAAAAGCATCTCCTTTTTCAAGAGTGAAATCTTTATCACCTTCATTTTTTAAGACAACACAAATATGTCCTTCGTTATCTGAATTATTATAATAATCTGCATCGACAATTCCCACTTGATTGCACATTCGAACATTTCTCTTTATACCAATGCTAGAACGAACATATAGCATTAATACTTCATCGGCTGGTAAGCAAGCCTTACAACCGGTTTGAACTTTATATATTTCTCCAGGTTTTATAGTAAAACTATCAACAGCATAAAAATCATAACCAGCACTATGTATTGTAGCCCTTTTTGGCAACATAAATTTTTCATATAACTCTTTATTATCACCATATGATTTTTTAAACTCATTAAAACTTATTTTTTCAAAATATCTTTTCATATATGTTCCTCCTAGCAATAAAAAAACCCATAAACTAAGGACGAGTTTCCCCGCGGTACCACCTTAATTCATGAGGCTTCATGCAACTTTAAATTATAACGGATTAATCCGATTTTGACTCCAAAACCATGTTCAATAACTTCCATTATTCTTTTCCACCACCCAAGAATTCTCTATCAATATCCATTATTTACTCTTTTCTTCACTGCCAAACTAAGGATAGTTTAGCACGATTTAATGTTTTTAGCAACTAATTAGTTAACAACTTTGCTACTAACTTACCTAAATTAATGTAATCTCCATTCATCATACTTTTTATAATAACTAATCCAATTGAATAACTGTCATCAATAATTGGACAAATAGTTATATACCCTGTCATCATCTTTTCTTCAAAATATATTTTCTTAATTTCTTTACTAATTAATATTTCCCTATTATCTAATAAAAATAATAATTCACTATTTATTTTTTTATTTATAAAACTTTTATCATAACTTGCAATTATTTTTTCTCTATCCGAAATCATTACATCTATACCATATATTTCCCCAATAATATGACATAATCTATTACTAATATCATTATATTTAGCTATTGGAGAATGTTTCTTTAATATTATATTATCTTCATTAGTAATTATTTCTAATGATTCTCCTTCCCTTATACATAAATTTTTTCTTATTTCTTTAGGAATAACAACTCTTCCTAATTCATCAATTTTACGAGTAATACCAGTAGACTTCAAGAATTTCACTCCATTCATCTATTAATATTGACCAAATAAAAAGATTTTATACTACTCCTATAAAATCTTTTCTAATAAAGTTACAATATAAAATATAAAATGTTTTTCCAAACTATTTGTATATAATGTAATAACTATTTCTTTATTAACATATTTGATATTAAAATGAGTTGTTAAATTCATAGCTTCAATTAATAACTTATCACCTTTTACATTATCAGATATTTCTTTTGGTAAATATAATTCTACTAATCTATCCGTTTGGTTTACTCTCTTTATATTGTATTTAGCAGCTATTTTTTCAAACCATTCTTCATACATATATACCAACATATCTTCATTAATTTTACCAAAACGATCTTCTAATTCTTCTTTTATTTCCAATAATTTTGCATATGAATCAATTTCATTGATTTTTTGATGAATTTCAATTTTAACATCTTCATCTGTTACATAATCATCATTAATATGCGTAGCAACATTGAGTAAAGATGTATTACTTTCATCTTCTTCAATAACTTCTTCACCTTTTTGGCGTTTTATTTCATCTTCAATCATTTTCATATATAAAGAAACACCAACAGCATCAACAAAACCAGCTTGAGAAGAACCAAAGATATCACCAGCTCCACGAATGTTTAAATCACGCATTGCAATTTTATAACCACTACCTAACTCAGTAAATTCCTTTATAGTATTAAGTCTCTTAATAGCTATATCATTTAACATTTTATTCTTTTCATACATTAAATAGGCGTATGCAACTCTATCACTACGACCTACACGACCACGGATTTGATATAATTGACTTAATCCAAAATTATCTGCATCATGGACTATTAAGGTATTAACATTTGGTATATCAATGCCACTTTCAATAATAGTTGTACATACTAAAATATCATATTTATAATCAATAAAATCATTCATGATGTCTTCAAGTTCATTTTTTTCCATTTGACCATGGGCAAAAACTACTTTTGCATCCCTAATTAGTTCTCGAATATGATTAGTAAATTTTTCAATTGTATCAATTCTATTATAAAGAATAAAAATTTGTCCATTACGAGATAGTTCCTTATAAATAGCGTCCTTAATTAAAAAGTCATCTTCACTAGCAACATAGGTTTGAATTGGATATCTATTTACTGGTGGAGTATCTATGATTGATAAATCTCTAAGACCCGCCAAGGACATTTTAAGAGTTCTAGGTATTGGAGTTGCACTTAAAGTTAAAACATTAACATCACTTTTCAATTCTTTTATTTTTTCTTTATGAGCAACACCAAATCTTTGTTCCTCATCTATAACAAGTAATCCTAGGTTTTTAGCCTTAACATCATCACTTAAAATTCGATGGGTTCCAATTAATATATCTATTTTGCCATTAGCATAATCTTGAAGTATTTTCTTAGCTTTACCAGCAGTAATATGTCTATTTAATAATTCTATTTCTATTGGCCAATTCTTAAACCTATCTTTGGCAACATTGTATTGTTGCTTAGAAAGAATAGTTGTAGGACATAAATACATAACTTGTTCATTATTTAGCACAGTTTTAAACATAGCCCGCATTGCTACTTCTGTTTTACCAAAGCCAACATCTCCACATAGTAATCTATCCATTGGAATATTTCTTTTTAAATCACCATTAATCTCAACAATTGATTTACTTTGATCCTTAGTTAATTCATAACTAAATTCGGATGCAAATACGTCTTCTTCTGGATAATCTTTATATGGTTTTTTAGTTAATTCCAGCCTTTTTTGATATAGTTTTATTAATTCTTTTGATATATCAGTAACTTTACTAGAAATATATCGCTTAGTCTTTTCCCAAGTAGAACTACCTAACTTATTAATCTTTGGAGCTACTCCATCTTTACCCGTATATTTATATATTAAATTAATTTTTTCAACAGGTACATACACTTTATCGGTACCTTCATAATAAATTGTTAGAAAATCTTTGGGACATCCCCTTACATTTAGAGTTGTTAATCCACGATATATACCAATACCATGGGCTATATGAACAACATAATCTCCATTCTCTAACTGATTAAAGTTTTGTATTTTCTTACCTACATGGAAATTATTTTTATAATTAGATATTTGATGATTATTTTCTTCAATATCGTTTTCTGAAATAATTACATATTTATCTAAAATAAATCCCTTAGGAATACTTTTATAAACAATCTCTGCACTTGGTATTAAATCCCTAATAATATTTGCTTGCCTCTTACTACTTAAATAAAATATAACTTTCTTTCCAACTGCAACATAATCATTATAATCCTTGACTAAACGTTCAAAATTAGAATTATAGTTTATCAATTCTTTAGTTTTTAAATTATTACCATCTGTAGCAAAGAAATTTAAATAAACTCGGTCATCATCCGGAATATCTTCAAATTCATACATTATTTTAGAATAAGTACCATTATTTTCTTGATAAGCAATAATATCATCCAATAATTTAATGTAAGAAGCTTTTATTTGCTCTTTATCTACGTAAATAGTTACTGGATTATTAACATAATCAAATAATGAACTTTTGCTCTCACTCTCAACCTCATCAATAGCTTTTATTTTTATTTCACTAGTTTCATTTAATGATATTTGGGTTGATTCATCAAAATAACGCAAATCACTTATTAAATTACCATCAAATTCAATTCTTATTGGGTGTATTTCATCAATTGGATACAAATCAACTATAAAACCACGAACTGCATATTCTCCACTCATTGTTACTAATGATTCTCGATGATAACCAAGATTTTCCAATTCATTAATTAAATTATCTCTTTTAATATCCTTGTTTTTGTTGATAACTAAAGAGTTATTAACATTTTTATTTGGTAAATATTTTAAATACCCCATCAAATTAGTTACAATTATATAATCTTGTTTTTCCCTTAATTTATCTAGAGTTTCTAACCTTTTATATTTTAGTTCCGGACTAGATGCATAAAAATACGATGATAAAAAATCATCCATTGGAAACAATAAAACATTATTATTCAATGAGGACAAAGTATTGTATATTTTATTTGCTTCATATAATGAACTAGTTAAAACAATTATATTTCTTTTTAACTTTTCTTGTAATTTTAGAATATAAAAAACACCCAGCTCGTGCGTTAAGCCGGAGGTAACAGTACCTAAATCATATTTAAAATATTCATCTAAAAAATTCATATTAACCTACTTTGTATTATATTTATTCATTGTTTTATCTGCCCCATTAATAATAAATGAATCAATAATTTCATTAAAAGTATCCATATTAGCTACTATTTTATTTAAGTCTTCTTTAGAAAATTTACCTAATACATAATCAATTACTGGTATATCATTTGATGAACTAATACCTATTTTTAATCTTAAAAAATCCTCACTATTTAAAGAACTAATAATGGATTTAATACCATTATGACCACCAGAACCACTATGTTTTTTTAACTTAAAACATCCAACTTCTTCATCTAAATCATCTTGAATAACCAAGATATCATTAATATCAATATCAAAATAATTAACAAATTGTTGAACAGCAATACCTGAATTATTCATATATGTCTTTGGTTTAACAAAATAAACTGTTTCATTATTAATTAATTTTTTACAATACATTGAATTAAATTTTTCTTGATAATCACCAGTTTTTAAGTAATTATCAACTACCATAAAACCAATATTATGTCTAGTTTTATCATATTCTTTACCAATATTACCTAATCCAACAATTAATTTCATATCAATACCTCCTAACTAAATATATTTTTATATGATTTTAAATTAGAAATATTAATTTCCTTTTTTACTTTGATCCCCGATTTACCATTTTTACAACATTTTACTAGTAAAATCATTGGATTTTCTCCAATTTTAGTAGTAATTAATTGTATTTCTTTAACTGGTATATTGTTAATCCTAGCATAATATATAATATCATCCAATCTTTCTGATCTATGTACCATATATAAATAACCATTTTGTTTTAAATATTTACTGGCAAGCATAAAAACTTGTTTTAAATTAATAGTTATTTCATGTCTTGCTATCGATAATATATCATTTTTATTATAATTAACAATATCATGCTTAAAATATGGTGGATTACACGATATTACATCAAAAAATTCATTTTTAAAATAATTAGAAATATTATTAATATCATCATTGATAACATGAATTTGTTCTCCTAAACCATTAAATTCAATAGACTTATTTGCTAATTCTGCTATTTCTTTTTGAATTTCAAAAGCATATATTTTATTACTACACTTAGTAGAAACAATTAATGGTACTGGAGCATTACCAGTACACATATCAAGCAATATGCCATTTTTAGGTATTTTTATATATTCTGCTAAAAGAATAGAATCTAATGAAAACTTAAAACCTTTATCATACTGAAAAATATATCGATTTTCATAATCAAATAAATCATTTTTTACTATTTTCATCAATAAATATTTCCTCTTTATCTCCATCAATAAGTACTTGGCATTTTCTATTTAAAATATCAACACTTACGACTTGTCCTTCACCCTTTTTAGTTTTAATAATATCACCCACTGATGGTAATCCTTTTGAACATTCTAAATAGGTATCATTTTCATATGCCAAACAACACAACAATCTACCGCAAGCACCATTAATTTTGGTAGGATTCAAAGCTAAATTTTGATCTTTAGCCATATTTATAGATATTGTATCTATTTGCTTCAAAAATCTAGTACAACATAGTCTATCTCCACAAATACCAACACCACCAACTTCTTTAGCTTTATCTCGTGCTCCTATTTGTCTTAATTCAATTCTAGTATGATAGACATAAGCCAACTTTTTCGCTAATTCTCTAAAATCAACCCTATTATCCGCAATAAAGTTAAATAGTAATTGAGTCCTTTCAAGTGTCCATTGAGCATTAATTACCTTCATATCTAAATCTAATTCTTTAATAAATTCATTACATTTCTTTAAAGCTTTTTGAGCATCTTTTAGGTTATCCATATATGTATTTTGGTCATCATCAGTTGCTAATCTAATAATTTGCTTCATATCACTAGTGGGATCAATGCTACAAATCCTCGTAATTTTAGCTAATTGCAAGCCTTTTTCAGTATCAACAATTACTAAATCATTAATACTATATTCCGTATCACTCTTAAAATTATAAGCCTTATTACTATCTTTAAATAATACACTATATACTTTATTCACGAATATCACTCAATTCTATAACAAATTTATCTAACAGCAATTCTTTATTAACATTACAATTAATATCTTCCAAAAAAGCCATTATTAAATTAATTCTAGCACATAAACCATTAAAAGATATATTCTTTATATATTTTAAATCATTATAAACTTTAGCTTTATAATGACCATCTAAAGCGTTTTCATATATCAATAAAATGATTTTAAAAATAATAACAATGTCCTCTTTTTCCGTAAATTGCTTCAATAAGACATCTCTATTATACATTATCAAATTGCTTTTTTCTACTTCTATTTTATTTAAATACTCAATAGTTACACCAAGATAATCTTTAAATCTTTCATTATCACATATACTTTCCAACTTCATATCATCATTATCATAATAAAAATGTAGTATTTCACAACGACTTTCAATAGTTGGTATCATATTATTTATATTATTTGTAATAAAAAAACCTATTATATTTTCCTCTGGCTCTTCAAGAAATTTTAACATTGTATTAGCAGCTGCAGCATTCAATTTTTCAGCAGATTCAATAATATATATGTTATTTTCACAAAAAACTGGCATTGATGAGAACTTTCTTTTTAATTCAAGTATTTGTTCTTTTTTTATTGATGCACCATCAGGTTCAATTACCACCAAAGACGGAAATATATTTTCATCAATTAAATGACAAATATTACATTCATCACAATTTTCTTTATATTTGCCAGAACAAGCTATATTCTTTATAACATACAAAAGATCCTGAAAACATTTTTCAGGGCTATTAGTTTCAATCAAATATGCATGTGATAATGTACCACTATGATAATATTTTATTAATTTATTTGCTACCTCATTTACCACTTAAACCTCCTATAAAAGAGCAAAATACACAGCTATTAATGATAATAAACCACTTATACCAATTATTGATATTAACCCCACAGTAATGATATTAATTGGGATAAATATTGATAATCCACTTCCAATTACACTAAATGCATACAATAAAACAATTGCCAAAACAATTCTTTTTAACATAATAATTATAATATTTTTCATATAAAAACTATATGATAGATTATCTAATATATTAACTAATTTGCTTACGATCTTCTAATGCTTTATCCAAAGTTATAATATCTAAATAATCTATTTCTGCTCCCATCGGAATACCATATGACAATCGTGATATTTTAACATTTTTATTCTCAAATATTTTTTTAATATATAAAGTTGTTGTTTCTCCCTCAATTGTTGACTTCAATGCCAAAATTAACTCCGGATTCTTTAATTTTTTTACTCTATCAACTAAAGATGCTAAATTAATACTATCAGGACCAATATTATCAGCTGGAGATATTAAGCCATTTAAAACATGATAAACTCCATTATAATTACCAACTTTTTCAAATGAAAAAACACTTTTATAATCTTCAATAACACAAATTATTTCATGATTTCTACTTTCATTTGAACATATACTACATACCTGATTTTCAGTAAGATGTCCACAAATAGAACACTTTTTAATATTGTTTTTACATAACATCAGAGCATCTGCAAAACCTTCAATATCTTCTTCTTTAAAATTTAATGTAGATAATGCCATTCTTTCTGCATTTTTTTCACCAATTCCCGGTAATTTTTTGTAATAATTAATCAATTTTTCTAAAGATGCTGGATATATCATATTATATTAAACCACTCATTGAAGCATATTGGCCCATTTCTTTTTCAGTTGCCTCATCAATCTTCTTAAATGCATCTTTAATAGCAATATTAATCATATCTTCAAGCATTTCTTTATCATCTTCATCAATAATTCCATCTTTAATTATTTTAAATGATTTTAGTTCTTTTTTACCATTAAATTGTAATTCAACCCATTCAGACTTTCCATCAAAAATAGTTGCATCTAAAACTTCTTTCTTTTTAGTAATTTCTCTTTGCATTCTTTGTGCTTGTTGCATTATTTGTTGCATATTCATAAAACATTCCTCTTTCCTATTCAATTTCTATTTTACTGATATCAAACACACCTATCATATCAGCTACATCATTACTTACAACTTCTTTTACTGGTTCTTCTTGCATTTCGTATTTATATTTTCCCTTTAAATTTACTATATATTTATTTTTTTCATCATCCCATCGTTTTTCATCGATAAATATTAATTTATAATCCTTGTCTATAAATTTACTAAATTTTTCATCAATTATATTAATTTTTTTATTAATTTCTAAATCTTGATGCATTATTTGAGTAATAACTATTGCATGAGAATCTGAAGCTGCAACTACAGAAGTATCCAATATCATTCCTTTTTCTTTAGCATCTTCTAAACTATCAACAAAACTATTCCATTTTTTACCAATAGATGATAATTCAGATTTTGATGCATTAACAAAACAATTATTAATTCTAACATTTATTAAATTGTTTATGTAATCATCATCATTTTTACTATTTTTTATAATTTTTTTCTTTGTTGTTGTAACTACGTCTTCTTCCTTTGTTTTCGTGTTTTTATCTATTTTTTCTGGTTCAGAATTTTCAACTTTGGTTACTAAATTTGGTAATTCAATATATCCTAAAAAGATCATTTTAATAAGTAAGTATGCATCAACATTAATATTAATTTTATTAATTAACTCATTTAAATCAAAAATCAATCTACGACATATATCAAAATCAACTTTATAACTATTATCACCTTTTAGTATACTAACTGCTATTCTACTTAATATATTAACCAATTTTTTTATTAAAACTTTATAATTTAATCCTGAATTTTGAAATTCTTCAAATATTTGGTTAATTTCATCAACATTTGAATTTCCTAAAGCCTTAATTAAATCCTCAATCTTTTTATTAGATATACTACCAATCTCTTTAGCAACTAAATCTGCTGTTATCATCGTATCATCCTTTGATAACTGATCAAGAATACTTAATGCATCACGTAATCCACCTTCAGACAACAGTGCAATTTCACGTAAACCATCATCGTCATACTTAATGCTTTCTTCCTCACATATATACTTTAATCTGTCAAATATATCATTTTCACTAATTTTTCTAAATTCAAATCTTTGACAACGAGAGACAATCGTAATTGGTACACTTTCTAGGTTTGTTGTCGCCAAGATGAAAATAACATGTTCAGGTGGCTCTTCAAGTGTCAATAATAATGCATTAAAAGCACTCTGACTAAGCATATGTACTTCATCGATAATGTACACTTTATACTTTAATGACGTAGGCATTATTTTAACATTATTAATTAACTCTCTTATCTCATCAACACCATTGTTAGAAGCGGCATCTATTTCGATAATATCAGGGTTACTACCAAATGTTTGACAGTTGACACACTTTCCACATGCCATTCCATCGACATTTTCTAAACAATTTATTGACTTTGCTAGTATTCTGGCTGTTGAGGTTTTTCCAGTACCTCTAGGGCCAGAAAACAAATATGCATGCGCTAATTTATTATCCTTTACAGAGTTTTTCAAAATATTAACAACATGGTTTTGACCAATTAAATTATCAAAATTTTCAGGACGATATTTACGATACAATACTCTATAGCCCATAGTTGATTCCTCCTAATAAAATTATACCATATAATTTACTATTTTACTCGTAAATTAACAAAAAAATTTGACAAAATTTCATTATATTTTTTAATGTTTTCTTTACTGTCTATTTGTTTAACAACTGTCTTGTTAAATTCCTTCTTATTTGTAGGTTTATCCAACAAATAAAATACTTTTTCAATACGACATTGTTTAATAATTTCCATACACATAGAACAAGGCTTTAATGTTACATATAATGAGCACCCTTGTAAATTCCAATTGCCGAGTTTTTTTGAAGCACTTCTAATAGCATTTATTTCAGCATGTCCCATTACATCTTCATTTTTTTCTCTAGTATTGTAACCTTTACTAATTATTAAATTATCTTTAACAATTATAGCACCCACAGGTACATCCTGATTAGCTAGGGATTTATTCGATAATTTAATAATTTCACTAATATATTGATCCATATGTCATCACTCCAATAAAAAAGTGCACACAAATAGAGATTGATGTGGCTGCTATCTTCCGATTCTGACCAGGTTACAATATATTTGTTGCACAAAAATATACTATCAAACCATTACCTATTTGTCAATATAATTTATAAAATGTAATTTTAAATATTATGTTAACCAATTATTTTCCAGGAAATAATTTGCATTTTAAAAAAAAAATCAAACAAAGAACCATAAAAACTTCAAAACAAAAGTATGTTTTTTGGCGTATATATGCCAAATTTTTAATATTTATTTTTTATATAATTTTTGTATATATTTTCAACATTTTTTATATTTTTAACAAAATATTATGTTAACCAATTATTTCCCGGGAAATAATTTCACTTCTTAATAACATTATGTTAACTTATATATATTTCACGTGAAACATATATAATATAAAAATAGGGGCAAGATTATTAACAACAATGGTAAATGTTTCACGTGAAACATTTACCAACGAAAATTCTTTATAATGTATAAGAAATAATATTTATAATCATATTAAATATCAATTATTAGTTAAGTTATCAACGCAATGTTTCACGTGAAACATTGTGTACTTAATATCATTATTAATATTACTAAGAATATAATTGTATAAAATGAGAAATACTTTTGGTATTTATTATATATTGAAATATATAATACTGTTTATATAGCAATGTTTCACGTGAAACATTGCTAACATAATATTATTGGTTTTATTAATAATTTATAATAACAATATTTAAATGATTCTATATAAATTATCAACATATGTTTCACGTGAAACGTATGAAATTGGAAATAGTATTTAATAATAATTACTGTTTAAAAATGATCAAACAATAAAAAATATTAATTATATAGACTAGGATAATGTTTCACGTGAAACATTGTGTAGTAAACATCATTATAAATATTATTAAAAACACAATTATATATAATTAGAAATGCACTTTGTATCTATTATATATTTAAATACATAATACTGATTATATAGCAATGTTTCACGTGAAACATTGCTAACATAATAATACTGACATTATTAATAAATAATAATTGTTATTCAAAAATAATTACACAATATTAAATTTACAATATATAACTTTGGGATAATGTTTCACGTGAAACATTAGTGAATTTTTAAAATTGATGGGCTTTTTTGTAAAAATTTTTATTAATAGGTATTAAAAAATCAAGTTTATTCAACTTGATTTTCATCTGAACTGGATTCTGGTACTTCTTTATCTACCAAACTGATTGTTGATACTTTTTGATTATCTTTTAAGTTGATAAGTCTCAAACCTTGAGTAACTCTTCCCAATAAAGATATTTGATCTATTGGCATTCTCATAGTCATTCCAACATCTGTCATAATAACCAATTCTTTATCTGGTTCAATAATCTTTAATTTAACTAAATTACCATTCTTTTCAGTTATATTAAGAGCTTTAACCCCTTTACTGCCACGTTTTGTTTGTCTATACTCACAAACTTTTGTTTGTTTACCATATCCCTTTTCTGTAACAAGTAGGACAGTGTCATCTTCACTAACAATTTCACAGCAAATGCAATTTCCAGTTCCTAAATTTATACCTCTAACACCACTAGCTGTTCTTCCCATGACTCTAATCTCATTTTCGTTAAATTTGACCATTCTTCCAGTATCGCTTCCTAAAAGAACTAAATCATCACCTGATGTCTTTTTAACATCTATTAATTCATCATTTTCTCTTAGAGAAATACATATTTTACCGCTATTTCTAATATTTTCAAATTCAGATATTAATGTTTTCTTAACAATACCATTCTTAGTAGCAAATAGTAAATACTTAGATTTTTCATCATTTTTGATCTTAATTACTGCATTAATACGTTCTTCTTTCTCAATTTGTAATAAATTAACGATAGGAATACCTTTAGATTGTCTACTAAATTCTGGTACTTCATATCCCTTTAATCTATATACTTTTCCTTTATTGGAGAAGAATAGGGCATAATCATGTGTTGATAAGTTAATCATCTGTTCAACAAAATCTTCATCATTTGTTGTCATACCTTTAATACCGACACCACCACGATTTTGTGATTTAAATGTATCTGCAGTAGTCCTCTTAATATAGCCTTTATTTGTTAATACTAACAAAATATCTTCTTCAGGAATCAATGATTCATCTTCTATATAATCAATTGCAGTCATATCTATTGTAGTACGACGATCATCAGCATATTTATTCTTAATATCAGTTAATTCTTGTTTAATTATATCTAATACTTTTTGATCACTTGCTAAAATAGCTCTTAACTCATCAATTAATATTAATAAATCAGCAAGTTCTTTTTCTATTTTATCTCTCTCTAATCCTGTTAATCTTCTTAAACGCATTTCAAGAATAGCTTCTGCTTGGGCTTCGGATAAACCAAAATTACTCATTAATCCATTCTTAGCTTCTTCATCAGTTTTTGATGCTCTAATAAGCTTAATAACAGCATCGATATGATCTAAGGCTATTTTTAAACCTTCTAAAATATGAACTCTAGCTTCAGCTTTCGCTAAGTCATAACGTGTTCTTCTAATAATAACAGTTCTTTGATGATCAATATACTTAGAAATAATATCTTTTAATCCTAATACTTTTGGTGTTTTATCATCAATCATTAAGAAAATAATACCATAAGTCGTTTGAAAATTAGTTAATTTATATAATTTATTCAAAACTACTTGAGGATTAGCATCTTTTTTTAATGTAATAGTAATTTTAACACCGTTTTTTAAATCGGTATGATAATCTGATATCCCATCAATAATTTTATTATGGACTAGTTCTGCAACTCTTAGTTTTAAATCTTGAGTATTAACACCATATGGAACTTCTGTTACTACAATATTACTATGATTTTGATGTTCTTCAATAGTTGCTTTACTACGTATAGTAATAGTTCCACGTCCTGTTTCATAGGCTTTTTTAATACCACTATTACCTAATATTAAACCACCGGTTGGAAAATCTGGACCTTTTATGTATTGCATTAATCCCAAAGTATCTATTTCTGGATTATCTATATAAGCAATACATCCATCAATTACTTCACCTAGGTTATGTGGAGGTATATTTGTTGCCATACCAACAGCAATACCCATAGTACCATTTACTAGGATATTTGGAAATTTAGATGGTAAAACTAATGGTTCTTTCCTAGTTTCATCAAAATTTAATTGCATATCAACTGTTTCTTTGTTAATATCCCTTAATAATTCTAAAGATATTTTTGAAAGTCTAGATTCAGTATAACGATAAGCAGCAGCTGGATCGCCATCAATATTACCAAAGTTTCCATGGCCATCAACCAATGTGTATCTTTCATTCCAAGGTTGGGCAAGTCTAACCATCGCGTCATAAATTGAAGTATCACCATGTGGATGGTAAGAACCAATAACATTACCAACTGTTGTAGCACACTTTTTGTGTGGTTTGTCAGGTGTGTAACCATTTTCATACATAGACCACAAAATACGACGATGTACGGGCTTTAATCCATCTCTTAAGTCTGGAATAGCACGAGCCATTATAACACTCGCAGAATAGTCTATAAATGACTTTTTAACCTCATCTACGATATTATTGTGAGTAAAACTATCTCTTTCATGAAATTCTCCTCCAAAATCAGTTACAACTGATTCTTCAGATTCTTCTCCAGTTTCTGGGTTATTATCAATTAATTCTTCATTATCTATTTCTTGAATTGTATCTAATTCTTCATTTTCCATCTTATTTCACCCACCTTACTAAATATCTACATCAGCATATCGAGCATTTTCCTCGATAAACTCTCTTCTTGGTTCAACTTCTTCACCCATAAGTTTTTCAAATATTTGATCTGCTGCAATTAAATCCTCAACAGTAATTCTTCTCAATACTCGAGTATTAATATCCATTGTAGTTTCAAATAATTCTTCAGCATCCATTTCACCAAGACCTTTCATTCTAGTAATCTCGGCTCGACTACGATCATAATCTTTTAATAAACTTAAGTAACTATCACGTTCTTTTTCATCTAAAACATATTTTCTAGTTTTACCAAATCTAATTCTAAATAATGGAGGTTGAGCTGCATATACATGCCCAGCTTCAACAATTGGTCTAAAATACCTATAAAACAATGTTAATAACAATACTCTAATATGAGCTCCATCAACATCGGCATCGGTCATTATAACAATTTTATCATATCTTAATTTTGAAATGTCAAAATCAGCTCCAACACCAGTACCAAATGCGGTAATTATAGTCTTTATTTCTTCATTTGATAGTGCCTTATCTAATCTAGCTTTTTCAACATTTAAAATTTTACCACGTAAAGGAAGAATAGCTTGAGTCATAGAATCTCTACCTTCTTTAGCAGAACCGGCAGCACTATCTCCCTCGACGATAAATATTTCTGAAACGCTCGGATCTTTACTCTTACAATCAGATAGTTTTCCCCATGTATTAACAGTTGTTAAATCAGATTTTCTAGATGCTTCACGAGCCTTTCTTGCAGCATTTCTAGCTCTACAAGCTAATATTGCTTTATTAATAATAGTTCTAGCTTCCTCAGGATTTTCCATCAAAAATCTATCAAATCCTTGAGAAAAAACACTATCAGCAAGTTTTCTAACTTCACTATTTCCTAATCTACCTTTAGTTTGACCTTCAAATTGAGGGTTTGGATGCTTACATGAAATAATCATTGTAAGACCTTCTTTAACATCATCACCAGTTAAAGATTCATCTTTTTCTTTTAAAATACCAGCTTTTTTAGCATAATTGTTAATAACTCTTGTTAATGCTCTACGTACACCTTCTTCATGAGTTCCGCCATCATGAGTATTAATATTATTAACAAATGAATAAATATTATCATTATAACTAGTATTATATTGCATAGCTACTTCAAAGAATACACCATCTTCTTCACCTTCAAGATGAATTACATCTTCATGAACTGGAGTTTTACCTTGATTTATAAATTTAACGTACTCAGATATACCACCTTCATATAAGAAATGTTCTCCTGTAGTATCTTCTTCATCTCGATCATCTCTTAAAGTTAAAGATAATCCTTTATTTAAGAATGCTAATTCTCTAGTTCTAACTTTTAGTGTTTCATAATCATAAATATCCGTATCAAAAATAGTTGGATCAGGTTTAAACGTAACTGTTGTTCCAGTTCTTGTTGGTTCACAATCACCAATCACAGTTAAATGTTGAGCAATTTTACCACCATTTTCAAACTTTGCTTCATGAATATGGCCATCTTTATAAACAGTTACGGTAACCCATGAAGATAAAGCATTAACAACAGATGCTCCAACACCATGCAAACCACCAGAAACCTTATAACCGCCACCACCAAATTTACCACCAGCGTGTAATACTGTATAAACAGTTTCTACTGTTGATAAACCTGTTTTAGCGTGAATTCCAACTGGTATACCACGTCCATCATCTTTAACTGTTACTGAATTATCTTTATTAATAACAATTTCAATATTTTTACAAAAACCTGCTAAAGCTTCATCGATTGCATTATCAACAATTTCCCAAACCAAATGATGTAATCCTTTAACATCAGTAGTTCCTATGTACATACCAGGTCTTTTACGAACCGCCTCTAATCCCTCTAATACTTGAATATCACTTTCTGTATAATGTGTGTCGTTATTCATTTTTTACCTCCATAATTGTGCCTTTTTCTACATGAAATATTTTAGCATCCTTCAAATATTTTTTTTGAATATTTCTAATCTCTGTTGTAGTAATAAATATTTGAACATCACTATTTAATAATTTGAATATATTTAATACTCTTCCTTTATCTAATTCACTAAATAAATCATCTAATATAAGTAATGGATAATATCCTCTTATATCTTTAATTACATTAATTTCTGCTAATTTATAAGATATAATAGCATTCTTTCTTTGTCCTTCACTACCATATTCTTTTAAATTATTATTATCAACAATAAATTCAATATCGTCATGATGTATACCATATAATGTTTTTCCAATATTCATTTCTCTTTGATAATTCTTTTTATACATTTCTAATATTTCTTTATTATTTTTATTTTTATAACTAGATATATATTTAATTTTTAAAGTATTACCTACAAAAATATTATTGTAAATATCAGTAATATAATTATTTATACTATTTATAAAATCATTTCTATACTTACTAATCAAAGTACCATATTCAATTAATTTATTAGTTAGAATATCTAAATAAGTAGTATCATAGTTATGATTTGTATACATTCCTCTTAAATAAAAATTTCTCTGTTTTAATATTTTTTGATAATTAGCTAAAATAATTAAATATTCTTTATATAAACTACCAATAGAAATATTTAATAACTTTCTTCTTCTTTCTGGTGCTTCATCTATAAGACGAATATCCACTGGATTAAATAATACTACATTAATTCTAGATACATAATCACTTAATTTATCTACCTTACTTTCATTTATAAAAACTTCTTTTTTATCATTACTAATCTCCAAAGTATACTTAGATGTATCATTATTTTTACTTATTATTCCTTGAATTTTAGCTTTAATTTTTCCACTATTTATTAGAATTTTATCGTTATTAATTCTAAATGACTTTGTTAATGCTAGTAAATATATTGCTTCAACTAAATTTGTTTTACCACTTCCATTAACTCCATAGATAATATTAGTATGATCATTAAAATTAATATCTAGCTGATCATAATTTCTGAAATTATATAATTTTAATTGATCAATTTTCATTTTTACCCCCTATAACGTATTCTAACAAATGTATATAGTAAAGTGGTACACCTATACACATATTAATTATATCACAAAATAGAGATATTTAAAAGAAAATTAGCTTATTTTAACTAATTATTTCCCCTAATTGAAAAAACATATATCAAACGACTTGATTTTAATATTTGATTGTTAAAAATACTCCAAGAAATACTGAATTTTTTACAATAATTATCTTTAAAAAATATTTTAATATCTTTATCATTTTTATTAAAATCATTTATCCTATTAAAATTAAACCAAATGATTTCATTTTTATTCTTAATTTGAAAGAATATTAAATTATTTTTCTCACTTATTATAATTGGCAATTTATATCTAGATGAGATAAGATTTTTAGCAGCTTTAATCCTACCATCTAGGGTACTACCATAATAAATACAACTTTCATTTAATATTTCTTCTAAACAATTACCAAAAAAATATTTATCCTTTTTATTTTCATTAATTATAGTCTTTTTTCCATCAAATAATAAATAATTAGTTTTATTATTAATAATATACATATAAATTCTCCTTTTTTAAGGATATATATTAACTGATAAATACTAAAAATTATGTCGAAAAAAAAGAACAAAATCAAATTTGTTCTAATATGTTTTAATTGGTAATATTAATTCAATTAATGATTCGTCAGTAATTGGTTTTAACAAAATAGGTTTATCATCAGCATTTATCAACAAAAAGATGTTTTCTTCGTTGATAACTTTTAAGGCATCCATCATATATTTACTAGAAAATGAAACATCGATTTTTTCCTTATTATTACTATCTATTTTCAATCTTTCTTCAGCAGCACCTAATTCATTACTAATTGAAGTAATAACCATTTCATTGCCTTCAATATGCATTTTAATAATATTCTTTTCTTTATTTTGAGCAAGTAAAGCTGCTCTATCAACAGCATCATAAAATTCTTTAAGATTTAAATTAATCATATATGAGAATTCTTGAGGAATAAAGTGACTAGTTTCTGGATAAGTACCAGATAATAAACTACTTTGAACACAAATATTTTTATACTCAAATAATATTTTGTTACTAAATAGATTTATTTGAACATCCTCATCATCTCCAATAATATGTTCTAACTCATTAATACTTCTTCCCGGAATAACAATATTAATTAATTGATCAACCGGAGTAGTTAAACGAATATTTTTCTTAGCTAATCTATAAGAATCTGTAGCAATACATTCAAGGATATCTCCATTAACTTTAAAGTTTAAGCCAGTAAGTATTGGTCTAACCTCTTGATTAGATAAAGCATAACTAGTTTGATTAATTATTTCTTTTAATACATTTGATTTAATACTAATAACATTATTACTTTTACTAATAGTAATATTAGGATATTCTTTAGGATTATAGCAATTTAAACGATATTGATTATTTGGGGTAGATATTTTAATTTTTAAATTATCTTCTATTTCAAAATCAATAGTATCTGCAGGCATCTTTCTTATCATATCTATAAAATATTTACTTTGAATTATTATCCTACCATTTCCTTCAATTTTTTTTATATCTTTTTCTTCTATAGTTACTTTAATTGTTAATTCAGAGTCACTTGCTAACAATTCTATTCCTTTATCAGATACATCAAATACTATACCATTTAATATAGGATTAGTTGTTCTTTGAGATAAAGCTCTTGTTACATTTCCTAATGCTTCCAAAATAATACTTTTATCAATTGTCCATTTCATTTTTCATTCCTTCTTTCTTTTCTTTTATTAATAATTATAATAATAGCGTTGATAATGTTAATAAGTTTAATTTATTCCTAAATTACGAGAAATCCTTTGTTAATAACTATTAAATTATTAACATTATTGTAACTTAGTTTTAATTTCTTTCAACATAACTTCTAAGTTATCATTATTCTTTAATTCTTCTTTAATTTTATCTATTGCTGTAGTAACTGTTGAATGATCTCTTCCTCCAAATTCTAAGCCTATTTTAGCCAGATTTTCATCAGTTTCCTCGCGACATAAGTACATAGCAATATGCCTTGGTTTAACAACGCTATTTGTTCTTCTTTTACTTTTTAAATCATCAACCGATATTTTAAAATAATCAGCAACTGCTTGCTGGATTGAAGCAATAGAATTATTAACAAAAATGTTGACTGCTACATAATCCTTTAAAGCTTCAATAGCAAAATTTAAGGTGATTCGTTCAGGAACCATCATTGCAGTGTAAGCTAGCAACCTATTTATAGTTCCTTCCAAATGTCTAACATCATTAACACATGAATTAGCAATATATTCAATTACATCATCATCAACTTTATTTTCTATACTAGTATTCTTAATTTTAGCCTTAATAATCTCACATCTTAAGTTAAAATCTGGTGGATAAATATCAACAGGTAATCCCCACATAAATCTACTACGGAGTCTTTCTTCAATCTTTTTTAAGTCATCAGGACTTCGATCACTACTAATAATTATTTGTTTATTAGCTTGATGTAATTCATTAAAGGTATGAAAGAACTCTTGTTGGGTCCTTTCGGCACCGACCAGAAATTGAATATCATCGATTATTAAGACATCCACATTACGATATTTATTTTTAAATTCATTAGCATAGTTGATATTACTAGACTTATCAACATTTGCAATCCCAGTAGTAAAATCAGTCATAAACTCATTACTAGTTGTATATAAAACTTTTAATTTAGAATTCTTAGTTATATGATTACCAATCGCTTGCATTAAATGGGTTTTACCAAGACCACTTCTTCCATATATAAATAAGGGATTATGTATAGTACCTGGAGCTTCAGCAACAGCTCTAGCAGCTACAAATGCTAGTCTATTAGAATTACCAACGATAAAGCTATCAAATGTAAATTTTGGATTCAAATTAGTATTCCAAGTTACTTCAGGTTCCTTAATTTCTTCAGGAACTATCGGTGCAGTAAATGTTTCAACTTCATCTTCAGTTATATATTTAAAAGTATAATGAATACCAGTTATATTAAAGAATGAATTATCAATAATATCACTATAAGTATCATTAAGCATTTGCTTATGTATTTCCATTGGAACTTTGATAGTAATAACATTATTAACTATAGATAATATTTCAAGACTAGAAAACCAAATAGTATACGCGTTTTGACTAACTTGATTTTGGATATCATTTAAAAATTTAGTGAACAATTCATCAGTTTTCAAAACCTCACCCCGCAGACCATGATTTTCTTAACTAATTGTATTGTAAAACATTTTTTTTAAAATTAAAAGAGTAAATTTTATTAAAATAATTATCAACATTTTTATTAACAAAAAATTCTTGATAAATACTGGCCAAAATAATGTTATCAACATTACTAACAATTTTATATAAACTTAAATAATTGTCAACAACTAATGTTAATAATATGTTGTTAATATGGGGATAAAACGTTAAAGTTAATAACAAATTATCAACATATCGCATAAATAGGGAAAAATTTTGTTAATAACATTGGACACTTTTAAATTGTTGTGTTAATATAAAGTTGATGTAATATGAAAAGAATAGCTATAATAAATGATATTCATGGAAACTACTTATTTTTAGAAAGAATCTTGAGAGAATTAAAGTATCAAAATATTGACGATTATATAATTGGTGGGGATCTAGTTAGTGATGGCGTTGAAAATAATTTAGTAGTTGATACAATTAAAAATCTTACTACTAATGTGGTCGCTGGTAATAGGGATAAGGATATAGCAAACTATAATGGAATAGATTGGAAAGATAATGAAAGATTTCACAATATGCTATACGCCTATAACGAATTAACAGAAGAAAATAAAAAATACCTAAAAGGATTAGATATATATAAGATAATAAATATAGAGGGATTAAAGATTTGTATTTCCCATGGTTCACCATATAATGTTCGAGAAGGAATAAGACCTCATATGTTTGATTTATTTGATAAATTAATAGATGATTATAATTGCGATATTTACTTATTTGCTCATACTCATCAATTATGTAATCTAACATATAAAAATAGATATTTTATAAATAGTGGAGCGGTTAATTGTTCGGCAATTGGTAAACCAGGTGCTTATTATGGAATATTAACAATAGATAATGGTCAAGTAGAATATGAACAAAAAGTATATAAATTTGATTTTGAAGAAGTTAAAAGATACTATTTAGAAAGTGATTATTATAAATATTGTCCTGAATGGGCTAATATTGTTTTAGCAACAATAAAAACTGGTGATGATCAATGTTGTCCATTTATAGCTAGTTACAATAATAATTTAAGTTATAAAGAAAATTTTAAAAAATACATGCAAGAAAATAACCTAGAAATACTATGATTTTTAGGTTATTTTTGTTATAATATTAATGTAAAAAATAGGAGGGTTTATGAAAAGCGTTATTAAAAACGAAGAATTGGGGATAATTGCTTTTGAAAGTGCCAAAGAACTTGGAAAAAAAATTGATGAGCAATTAGTAAGAAGGTATGGATTAAATCCTGACAAACATACTTTTTTAATACCAATTAAAGAGAATTTCTTTGAGGATGGCCACTTAAAAGTTGAAATTGAAGAAACTGTCAGGGGAAAGGATATTTATTTACTTACTGATATAGGTAATTATTCACTTACTTATAATATGCATGGTCTTGTAAATCACACTAGTCCAAATGATTTAATTATGGAACTAAAAGATGGAATTGGAGCAAGTAATTGTCATGCGGAAAAATTAAATGTTATAATGCCATTACTATATGCCGGTAGACAACATCGAAGAATTTCCAGAGAAAATCTAACTTGTGGTATGGTTTTAAAAGAATTAGAAAGCACTAGAAAGTTAAAAAGTATAATTACCTTTGATGCTCACGATGAAGGGGTAGAACATGCCATATCTAATGTAGAATTTGATAATTTTCTACCAACAGATACGATACTTGAAAATTTAATAAGTGATTTAAGTATAGATGAATTAAAGAAGATAGTATTTATAGCTCCAGATAATGGTGCCACTGGAAGAAGAAATGTTTATTTAAATTCTTTTAGTTCATCTCATATTCATCGCGAAGCCGGAAGTTTTATAAAACAAAGGGATTACAACCATTTTGTAGATGGTAAATATCCAATAATCGCTCATGATTATAGTGGAAATCCTAATCTTAAAGGATATACAGCAATTATATCTGATGATATGATATCAAGTGGATCATCAATGTTTGATGTAATTGATGAACTATTAAAGTATGGTGTTAGTGAGGTATATGTTGTAGTTACATTCGCTTTATTTACTAGAGGAATAGAAAAATTTAATCAATATTATAAAGAGGGTAAATTATCTGGAGTATATACAACAAATCTTTCTTATATACCAAAAGATTATCAAGAAGAAGAATGGTTACATGTATGTGATTGTTCTAAATTAGTATCAGAAGTAATATTCAATATTCATAATAACTTATCATTATCACCACTTCTAAGGGATCGTTCTTATCCAATTAACTTACTTGAAGAAAAGTTTAAAAAGTATGAAGATGGTCCACAACTTGTCAGAAAAAAAGACTAATGATTAATAATTATCTTGACTTATCTCAAGTTATAATATTATAATAATAACGCTTAAGAGAAAAAGGAGAGATAATATTATGAAGAGAACATATCAACCAAATAAAAGAAAACAAGCTAAAACTCATGGCTTTTTTGCAAGAAAAGGTTCAAAAGTATTGAATAATCGTCGTCGTAAAGGTCGCAAAGTTTTATGTAAATAAAAACCACTATTATGTGGTTTTTTTCCTAAGGAGGACTTATGAAAAGACGGGAAATGGTTAAATCCCATGAAGATTTTAATGAAATCATTAATAAAGGAAAGAAAAAAAAAGGTAAATATATGGTTCTATTTGCCTTAAAAAAAGATTTTATTAAACCAAATTATGGTATAGCTGTAGGAAAAAAATTAGGTAATGCTGTAATCAGAAATAAATATAAAAGAATTATGAGATCTATCCTTGATAATAATAAGTTTTTATTTTCAAATTACTATAATTATATTATAATGATAAAGAAAGAAGCAATTAATGCCAACTATAAGGATTTACAGGATGAATTAATTGTTCTAATGAAAGAGGAATAATATGAAAAAAAGAATAATGATTTTATTGTTAGTAGGAGTAATTTTATTAACATCTGGATGTGGCAATAGTAATTATATAGTAGATAAAGATAATAATATAGTTAAATATGCCCAAACAGGACAAATGTTACAAAGAGATATTTTGTGTTTACCAGAAAAGCCAAAGAGCACTGGTAAAACTGTAATAATTAATCCTGAAACAGGGGAAGAAGAGCCTGTAGAAATAGCTGAAGAAGATATGAGTCTATATGAATTATATGAAAAATATCAAGATCAATTAAAAGTACCATTTGATGAATTACCAAGTTGTAAGACATTTAAAATTAACTCTAATAAGTCAACTGGTTTATGGGAACTATTATTTGTTAAACCATTAGCGTGGTTAATATTAAAATTAGGTAAAGTGGTTGGTAATTTAGGTATATCATTAATTCTTATTGGTTTAGCTATTAGAATTGTATTGTTACCATTTACTATAAAAACTACAAAACAATCTGCTAATATGAAAAAGGCTCAACCTGAAATAAATAAATTAGAAAGAAAGTATGCTGGTAGAACTGATAGAGAAGCAATGATGCAAAAGAGTCAAGAAACTATGCTAATTTATAAAAAATACAAAGTTAATCCAACAGTTGGTTGTTTGATGGCATTTATTCAATTACCAATATTCTTTGCTTTCTTAAGAGCAATTTATCGTACACCTGCAATTTATGAGGGTACTTTATGGAAGTTCAATTTAGGAATGACTCCTAGTTTAGGATTCAAAACTCCAAATGCTTATCTATACATAATATTAGTAGTGTTAATTGCTGTATCAACTTATTTTTCATTTAAGCAATCAATGAGTCAAGCCCCTCAAGCTGGTGGAGCTGATAGTCAAAAACAAACTAAAATAATGTTATATGTAATGTTAGTATTAATTACGTATGCATCACTTTCATTACCAACAGCTATAGCATTTTATTGGATAATAACATATGCCTTTATAGCTGTCCAAAATATAGTAATAAATATGATAAGTAATAGATCCTTAACTAATAAACCAAAAAAGGATAAAGAGGAAAAAATCAAGGATAAATTAGTTAAGAAAGAAGGAATGAAGTATGGAAAAGATAATTAAAGAAGGAAAAGAAGAAGAGGTTGTATTAGCAGAAATACTTGAAGAAAATAACTTAAATAAAGAAGATATAGTATTTACTTCATTAACTAAAAAAGGTAAATTATTTCAAGGAAATATTACTGAAGTAACGGTTTACCAAAAGAAAGATATTTTGGAAGAAATAAAAAGTTATTTAAAAGAAGTAATTGAAAACATGGGATTAGAAGTATCTTTTGAAGTAATAAATAGGGATGATCGTACAACAGTTAAAATGTATTCCAACAATGACCCAATATTAATTGGTAAAAACGGACAAACTATTAAAGCATTAGAAACATTAGTTAAACAAAAGATTCAAAATGAAACGGGTATCTATTATAAAGTAGCTTTAGATGTATCTAATTATAAAGATAAAATAGTAAAAAGATTAGAAAGATTAGGCAAGGAAACAGCTAAAGAAGTAATGAGAACAAAGATACCAGTTGCATTAGATAATATGACGTCATATGAAAGAAGAATAATTCACAATGTCTTAACTGATTTTAAGGGTGTAACAAGTGAAAGTGAAGGGGAAGAACCTAATCGTCATATAGTTATTAAACCAGTTTAAAAGCCATACTATTATGGCTTTTTTTATACAATTCTTTGGATAGAACTAATTTTAAAATCATTTTTATTATTAATTTTTGTTTCACAGTATGAACATTTCGTATCATCACTAGTCACTGGAGCCCCACAATTAGGACAATTCATAATATTATTTTGTTTAAAATCTTTTCTAAATTTAACTATAAATTTTTCTGTAATTGGTTCTTTTTGTCCTTTAATTATTTTACCTTCATTATTAACAGTATAATTAATATACTTTATTTCTATTAATGTAGATACTACTTGTTTAGCAATTGTACTATCTAGTTCATATATAATTACTTTTTTCTTTTCTACATTATCAATTATTCTTTTATTACCATTATTAATATCTAACTCTATACCAGTATAAAAATTTTCATATATTTGATCAGTACTTAAATGTTTTAATTGTTGATAATCTAAATTATTTAAAGCTTTTTCAAATCTATAAAATATATCATAAAAATATTCTTTTAATGTATTTATATCACTTACATTAAATAATTCCAATTTATTATTACTAACATCAACAAAATTTTCTTTATAGATACTACTAGTTTTAGCCTTAAATTTAACTAAATCACTCAAAGTTATATCAGCATATTCTTTAGCTAAATTAACATTATCTTCTGATATTGTATTTTGTTTAAATGATTCATAATTACTTCTTTTAATAGCTCTTTTAATAATATAAATTATTAGTTTAAAAACTAATATCCAAAATGCTACTTCAATTAAAGCAGCTATAAAAAAGATAAATGTAAAAAGGAACTCCATATTCTCACCATCCATATTTTTATTATAACACGAATAAACTATTATACAATTACTAAAAATATATGCTATAATACTTCCGTTGAAGGGAAGTGCTTTTATGTTTGATACTATATGTGCAATTTCAACAAGTATGGGTATTGGAGCTATATCCATAGTACGAGTAACTGGTCAAGAAGCAATAGATATAGTAAGTAAGATTTTTAGTGTTGATTTACATAATAAGAAAAGTCATACCATTCATTATGGACATATTAAGTATAATGGTGAAACTATTGATGAAGTACTAGTAATGTTAATGAAGGGTCCTAAAACTTACACAAAAGAAGATATTGTAGAAATAAATTGTCATGGGGGAATAAACAGTACTAAGAAAGTGTTAGAAGTACTTCTAGCTAACGGATGTCGGTTGGCGGAACCTGGAGAATTTACTAAAAGAGCATATTTAAATGGAAGAATTAATCTTTTAGAAGCTGAATCAGTTAATGATTTAATTGTGGCAAAAAATGATGCTGCTAGAATATTAGCTATTAATAATGTTGATGGTATTTTAACTAAAAAAATAAGATTAATTAGGGAAAAAATTGCTAAAATACTAGCTAATATTGAAGTTAATATAGATTATCCAGAATATACCGATGAAGTAGAAGTAACTAATAATATGATGAATGAATATTTAAGGGATATTACTATTGAATTAGACGACTTAGTTAAGGGTGCAAAGAATGGAAGAATCATTAAAGAAGGTATAAATGTAGCTATTATCGGTAAACCAAATGTTGGTAAAAGTAGTATTTTAAATACCTTACTTGATGAAGAAAAGGCTATTGTTACAAATATTCCCGGTACAACAAGAGATATTGTTGAAGGTTCTATTACTTTAGAGGGAGTTCAAGTTAATTTTATCGATACAGCAGGTATTAGAGATACCAGTGATATAGTAGAAAAAATTGGTGTAGATAAAAGTAAAAAAACTGCTGATAATTCTGATTTAATAGTACTTGTTTTAAATAATAATGAAGAACTTTCTGATGAAGAAAAAGAATTAATAGAAAAATATAAAAGTGATAATTTAATTATTTTAATTAATAAAACAGATTTAGATCAAAAATTAGAATTACCGAAAGAATATAAAGAATATGTAATATATGGTAATACTATAAATCTAAATGGACTAGATGAATTAAAAAAGACTATAGAAATGAAATTTATGTTAGATACAATAGTTAATAAAGATATGAGTTATTTATCAAATGTAAGACAAATAGATTTAGTTAATAAAGCTAATGAATCAATAAAAAGTGCTAAAAAGAGTGCTGATGATAATTTACCAGTAGATATGATTGAAATAGATTTAAAAAAAGCTTGGGAATATCTTGGAGAAATAATTGGAGATTCATATCAAGATGAACTTGTTGATAGCATATTTCAAAATTTTTGTTTAGGAAAATAGGTGATAATATGTATGATGTAATAGTAGTAGGTGGTGGACATGCTGGAATAGAAGCATGTCATATTGCTGCCAAAATGGGTAAAAAAACTTTACTTGTAACTGGAAATATTAAGAATATTGGTGATATGCCATGTAATCCTTCAATTGGAGGTACTGCTAAGGGGATAATTGTTCGAGAAGTAGACGCTTTAGGTGGGTTAATGGGAGTTATTGCAGATAAAAGTCATTTACAAATTAAAATGCTTAATAATTCCAAAGGACCAGCAGTTAGATCATTAAGGGCTCAAGCAGATAAAATAACATATCCTAAAAATATGCAAGAAACACTAAAAAATACTAAAAATTTAGATATTAAAGAAGCAATGGTTGAAGATTTAATTGTTGAAGACTCTATAGTAAAAGGAATTGTTACTGAAAATGATGAAAGAATACTTGGTAAGACAGTAGTATTAACAACAGGTACTTATTTAAAAGGTAATATTTTAATAGGTAGTGAAAATACTCCTGGGGGTCCACATGGTGAAAGAAGAAGTAATCATTTATCTGATAAATTGAAGGAATATGGTTTAAAAATATTACGTTTAAAAACAGGAACTCCCCAAAGAATTAGAAAAAGTTCTATAGATTTTTCCGTATTACATGAAGAAAAAGGAGATCAAGTTAGATGGACATTTAGTAATGACTTTGAGCCAAATTATGATGTAGATAAACAAGTATCATGTTACTTAGTTTATACTAATGAAACTACTCATCAAATAATAAGAGATAATCTAAAAAAATCTGCAATGTATGGAGGGTATGCAACAGGAATTGGACCAAGGTATTGTCCATCAATTGAGGATAAAATAGTGCGTTTTGCTGATAAAGAAAGACATCAATTATTCTTAGAACCAGAAAGCATCTATTATGACGAATGGTACTTACAAGGTTTTTCAACTAGTATGCCAAGAGATGTTCAAGAATTAATGGTTCACAGCTTACATGGTTTAGAACATGCTGAAATAGTAAAATATGCTTACGCTATTGAATATGATGCCATAGATCCATTACAAGTTAAGCCATCTTTAGAAAATAAAGTTATTGAAAATTTATTTACTGCTGGTCAAATAAATGGTACTAGTGGATACGAAGAAGCTGCTGGACAAGGTATTATCGCCGGTATTAATGCTGCTTTAAAAGTTAGTAATAAAGAGCCATTAATCCTCAAAAGAAGTGATGCTTATATTGGAGTTTTAATAGATGATTTAGTAACTAAAGGGACAATAGAACCATATCGTATGTTAACTTCAAGAGCTGAATTTCGTCTTCTATTAAGACATGATAATGCAGATTTAAGATTAAGACATTATGCTCATGATATAGGTACTATTGATGAAGAACAATACCAAAGATTACTAAAAAAGGAAGAAGATATTAAGAAATTAACAAATTACTTAAATGAAAATCATGTTAAAAGAAATGAAGAAACAAAAAATATATTTAAAGAATCAAATATCAATTTTCCATCTAGTAATATATCGTACTATGAATTATTAAAAAGACCAGAGGTATCATTAGAATTTATAAGTAAGTTAATTGATATACCATATGATAAAGATGTCAAAGAGCAAGTTGAAATAACAGCAAAATATGAAGGTTATATTAAGAAAGCTTATAAAGAAGTAGAAAAATTAAAAAAACTTGAAGAAAAAATTATACCGGAAGATATTGATTATGATAAAGTAATTAATTTAGCTAGTGAAGCTAAACAAAAACTTAAAAAGATTAGACCAGAAACTATTGCTCAAGCCTCTCGAATTAGTGGTGTTAATCCAGTTGATATATCGGTTTTAACAGTATATTTAAAGAAAGAATATGGCAAAGATGAATAAGGAAGAATTTGTTAGAGCAGTAAAAGAATTAGGAATTGAGATTAATGATGATATTCTACATAAATTAGATGTATATTGTAAATTCTTAATGGAATATAATGAACATACTAATTTAACTGCTATAAGGAATGAACAGGATATATATTTAAAACATTTTTATGATTCATTAACCATTTGTAGAGTAATTAATTTAAATGAAATTGAATCATTAATGGATATAGGTACAGGTGCCGGTTTTCCTGGCATGGTATTAAAAATATTTTTTCCAAAATTAAAAGTAATTTTAGTAGATTCTAATAATAAAAAAACTAAATTTCTTATGGAATTAAAAGAAAAACTAAATGTTGATAAAATAGAAATTATTAACAATAGAGTAGAGAATTTATTATCAAGATTTATTAATAGTATTGATGTAGTAACTGCTAGAGCAGTTACTAATTTACCGATACTTACGGAGTTAGCATTACCATTTGTAAAAAAAGGAAAATACTTTATTGCTATGAAAGGAAATAGCAGTGAAGAAATAGATATAAGTATGTATGCCATAGAATCTATGAATGGCAAACTTGAGAAAATAGATAATTTTGAATTATATGGTGATAATGGAAATAGGTCATTAATTAAGATAATAAAAATAAAAGATACTGAAATAAAAAATGTCAGAACTTATGAAAAAATCGTAAAAAAACCATTAATATTAAAATAATTTAAAAATATATCAATTGATATATTTTTTTATTTTTGATAAAATAATTTTAAGATGGTGATGATATGAAGAGTAGAACTTTAATATGGATATTACTAATAACATCTTTAGCAATATCAATTTCAAATATTCATTATTCTATGGCTGATAGTGGATGGGATACGAGTTATGATGGAGGTAGCTATTCATCATCAGATTTGGATTTATCAAGTAG
>JAEEGK010004120.1_pt1 | contig 35808 bp, 18 predicted proteins | sample 8958771 | NCBI WGS metagenome assembly JAEEGK01 (sample SAMN16246547, study PRJNA631951) | gut metagenome | biome: gut microbiome; feature: rumen; material: SC-attached | host: Bos | place: Iran: Karaj | collected 2018-10 | reverse complement strand
TTTAAGCTCATTTATTTATTTTTTATATTATTTAAGTTTATATATTATATAAGATGAATTTTAGAAAATTATAATTTTTTTAAGTCATGTGAAATTAGACTTTTTAAAAAAATCATAAAATTCAACTTAAAATATAATAAAAATATAAAATTAAAAAATTATTATCAAATATTTAAATTTAATTAAAAAACAATAATTTTACTAATAATAAAAAATGAATGAAACTAACGATTCTAAATGGTTAAATTTAAGTAATTTAGATATAAATTCCCAAAACATTTTACAAAAGGACAAATCAAAAAATATATTAAAATATAGTACAATAGATCAAAACAATACTTCGAATACTCAAAGAGTAAAAGTAAATATAACAAAAAAAAAAAGTCGTTTAAACACAAATACAAAAAAAGGTTTTGTGCTAGAAAACAAGTTAAGATTATCTTCACCAAGAGAAATAAATTCCAAATTTCAAAAAAAAAATTCTTTTCAAATTAATTATGAAAAAAACAACGTAAAACGTTGTGAAAAAAGAAGACATAGTCAAATTACAAAACGATTAAGATATAATAAGAGTTGTGAAGATGGAATAAATTTAAATAATGAAGAATCAGTTAATAATATATTATATAATAGTATGTTTTATAATAAACAAGAAAAAGAAAACTTAGATTATATTGTAAATGAATATAAAACTCAAACAAAAATGCCAGAAAAAAATTTTTCTTCTGCAAATTTAACTAATTGTAAAAATACTTCAAGTGGAAAATATAAAATTTTAGCAAGTTCATTAAAAGAAAAAAAAAATATATCACCAACAATTCAAAAAAATTTATCAAAGCAAAATTTAAATAATAATGTAAAATTAGTTAAAAAATTAGAAGATAATTTTAAATTAATAGAAGATGCAATTATAGATAAAAATTTTGAAAAAGATATTGATCAAGATGATATTATTTTACGTTCTAAAATAATTGAAGAATCAACTACTTTAGATATTAAAAATGATGATAATAAAATTGAAGATTCTTCTTTAGAATCTTTTGATTCAAATGAATTAAATAATAAAAGTAATAATGAAGAAAAAGATAATTTAGCTAATTCTACTTTTGAAAATTTAAGAACTGATTTTGATATTTTTTATACAGATGAATATATTTCTGGAATTAATAATAATATGTTAAAATTAGAGTTTCAACTTTTTATTGAAAAAATTTTGGAAATTCAAAATATTTATCATCTTAAGTTAAATAATTTTATTAAACAAAATATTAATTCTCAAAAAATTTTGAATAGTGTCATTAGCAAATATCAAATTTTAAATAAAAAGAAATTAAAATTAATTGGGAAATATGATAATTCACAAATTTATAATAATTTAAATACTTTTGTTGTTTCTTATAAAGTTAAAAATGATTTTGAATTAGTTAATACAAATAAAAATGAATTTAATTTATTGAATAAATTATTTAATGGCTTAAATAAGAAAGATATTATAATAAAGGAAATATTTAAAAAAAGAATTATTGATAATTATGATTATATAAAAGGAAAATTAAGTGATGTTGAGAAATTAATTTGTGATAAATTGATTAATAAATATAATAATATTAAAAATGAAAAACAATCATCAAAAAAAAATAAGAAGAGTGTAAGAAAAAATAGTAAAACTATTCAGATTATGTCAAGTCCAATTCAACCAACAAAAAGTTTTGCCCATTTAAAAACTTGCAGTAATATTAATAAGAATTATATAAATAATAATAATAATAATAATAACAGTATTACTAAAACTTTAGGGAATACAATTAAACATTCAAATTCAAAAACATTAAAAAATAAAAAAATTTAAATATTAAAATAAATTAAACTATATTTTTCATAATAATTATAATTATTAATTATAATTATTTATTTATTTATTAATAAGTGTAAACATTAAACAATTTCTTTTTTATCATTTTATAAACTTATTTTCAAAATTTTAAATTATTTTTTTTATTTATTTTAATTTAATTGTTTTCAATGATGCAAATAAAAATAAATTTATCCTAATTAATTCCCCAAAAATAATTTATTCTTTAATTGAAATTAATACAATCAAACTTTAATAATAACTGTTTAGTGTAATATTTATAATCTAATTAAATATGATGGTTCTAAAAAAAAATAGAATAAAGAATAAATTAAAATCAACTATAATTTCAGAATCCAAAGATTTTTTTCATTGTCAAAAAAATAAATCTTTGATTATAATAAAAGGAAATATAGAAACTATGATATTAGAAGGTTCAGAAAATATTATTTTAATCGAAGGAAAAATTGTAACTATGGTTATTGAGGGTAATAAAAATAAAATTATTATAAATTTAACTTTTGGCATTAAAAATATAATTTTTAGAGGAAATAAGAATATTGTAAAGTCAAAAAATATTTTAGATATGTTTAATATTATTGATAATGGATATTATAATTTTGTTTTTAGAAAAAAAAATGTTAATAAAGAATTGGTTTTAAATTTGAATTTAAAAAATTTAAATTTTTTATCCAATAAAAGAAAAATCCAGATTAATATAAATATTTAAAATGAATGATATAATAATTTTTTCTTTATGATAATTTCTTCTTTTGTATATTTTATTTTGAAATGGATTAACAATTTTTAAACACTTAATTTTATAAATGTGAAACATATATTCATAATATTCTTAAGCTATTATTTATCTTTAATATTAATATAAATTTTTTTATTTTAATTTAATATCTAATTATAACTAAAATCTTAATAGAATGGATAAATAAAAAGGATATTATTAATTAAAAAAAATAAAATAAATAATTAAAATAAAATTATATAAGAAATTAATAAATTGAATCAATCAATTTATCATATTTAGTTTTTTTATCTTGTTCATAATTTTCTTCTAAAATTCCATCTTTAAATAAACCTTTCTGAATAATCTTTTTATTATTGTTATATATGATAATAATACTTTCTCCATTCAATTTATTTCCTTTCCAATTTCCAATAGAAATTTTTCTACTATTATTTTCATATAAAATTCCAAAACCTTCAAATTCAAAAATATCAGAAATTTCTCCTTCATAAATTTTATTTTCATGAATATTTTCATAAAAAACATTATATTTATCAATATAATTATTAGTAAAGAATCCTTTAACTAAAATATCTTTATTAATAATTAAAGTACCATAACCATTAAAATTATTATCATTAAATTCTCCTTCATAAGATAAATTATTATTTAAAACAAATATACCATAACCTTTTTTAATTTGTTGAATATAATTACCAATATAATAAGAATCACTATCATTCCATTTTTCAATTCCAAAACCTTCAATTTGATTATTTACAAATTCTCCCATATAACATGATTTTTTAGTAGAATATTTACCATAACCATTAAAATTATCATTTTCAAATTGTCCTATGTATTTATCTCCATCATTATAATTTAATATTCCAAAAGAATTCTTTTTATTATTTAATTTATTTATATATCCTGAAAAAGTGGAAGTATCATTTGATATTTTTATATAATATAAATTTGAATTGAATTTATTTATTTCTGTATTTGATGAATCTTTTGTTGAATTTTCATTTAAAGTATCAAAGTTATTTGATGTTATATCATAATTTATTTTCTTTTTAGAAGATGAAAGATTTGCTCCTGTTCTTAAAGAAGTATTATTATTATTTTTTTGGTTTGATAAATTTATTTCTTCTATTTCTTTATTTTCTTTTCTTATTGTCATATTTATTTCTTCTAGAGTTTTATTTCTATGATTTGCAAAAGATGATTTATTTATTAATGTTATTTGTTGATTTTTATCTAAATTTAATTGATTACATAACATTTCACAATTTCCCATTTATAAAGTTTTTTTACCTTATTTTTTTAATTTTATGCTTTTATTTAAATATATTAATTATTTTATTGAAGAATTAAATTATTTTTTCTATTGTAAAAATTAAAAGAATAACAATGAATTTACTTGATGAAAAATTAAAAAAAAAGTTAAAATTATTTGAAAATATTGATAATGAATTTGGAAAAGAAGTAAAATTAAATAATAAAAAACCAAAGAAAAAAAAACAAAAAAATAATTTACCAATATCAAATTTAACAAGTGAGCAATTTGATAAAATATATACAAATTTTTTATTAGACTCAAATAAAAATCAAAATCAACCATCAAAGACAACAAATAATAATTATTCTCATAAAAATTCATTTAAAGATTTAAAAATAAAAAGTAATGATTTAAATAACAATGATAATTTTAATATGAATAATAATTATAATAAAATAATAACACCAGAAAAAAATATATCAATTCAATCAAAAAATAGAATGAGTAGAAGTAAAAGTAAAGATTTTACAAATTATATTCCACCAAATGATAGTGGAAATAGATTATATAATTATGGTTTTTATATTCAAAATAAATTAGAAAAAAAAAGAAAAAAAGAAAATGATAAAATTTTAAAACAAATGACTCCTACAATTTTACCTAAATCAAAAGGTATTTTTAGAGATTCTTTTCATTTTGAAACTAGATTATATTATAATATTAATGATGAAAGCAGTGATAATATTTATAAAAAAAAAGAAATTTCAAAAGATAATCTTCGGGTATATGATTATAAACCAAAATTAAATAAAAAAAGCTTAGAAATTGCAAATAAATTAGAACCTTCTTCACAAAGATTAACAAAGAAAAAGAAAAGATATTCAAATGATAAAAATAAATATAAAGATATATATAATAATATTTATCAAAATTCCTTTCATTCTAAATTAAATAGTAAATCTCCTTCAGAAAAAGAACATTTAAAAAAATTTAACGATTTATATAATAAAGGAATAGAAAATATGATAAAAAAAGATAAACTTTATAAAGAAACAAAAATAAAAAAAGACGAAGAATATAAGAATTATTCTTTTAAACCAAAATTAATAAAAAATTCTCCAATTTTGGAAAAGAATACAATAATTAAAGCAACATCACCATATAAAAAAAATAATTTAGATTTATATCAAAAACAAACAGATTGGAAAAAAAAATTAGAAAATGAAAATATAAGAAAAAAAGAAATAATAGAAATAGAAAAAAATAAAGATTGTACTTTTAAACCAGAAATTTCACATTTAAATATTCAAAATGATGAAAAATTTATAATGAAAAATTTACAACAAATGAATGATTATGTAAATAAAAGAAGAGAAATTTTAGAAAAAAAAAAAGAATATGAAAATTATAAAAAAAAAAGATTAGGAGAAGATTTATCTTCTTTTAATATTAAACCTACAATTCCAAAAAAATTTGAATTAAAAACTGAAAGTAGAAGTAGAAGTCATAGTAAAGATAAAATATATGAAGATAGAAAAAATAATACATATAAATTTATTAATAATATTCAATACCAGAGAAATGAAATAAATGATAATTATTATTTTAATAATTTTAATAATGCTATTAATATTTATAATAATAAAATTAAAGTTAATGTTGATATTAATTCTCAACAAGAATTTATTAATGCTGTTAATGCTTTACATTATAAAATTAATGATTTAAATATCTAAAATTATATTATTTTTTTATTTTATTGATTGTTTAAAAGAGTCAAAAACAATTAATATTAAATATTTAAATTTTTCAATTATTATTCAATAATAAATTTACGGCTTCATCATAATTTCCATTTGATCTTCTTAAAGCATCTCTTAATTCAGATTCATCTCTGTTTTTAAATATTTCTTGTAATTTCCCAATATCATAATTGTCATTATCATTTTCTTCTTCATAAGAATTATTATTCCTATTATCACCTTGATCATTATTATTAGAGTCATAATCATTAATAATCCATATATAAAATTTCAGCAGCTTCAATAAATATTTTTTATGCATTAAACCCAGTTTTAACACTAGATTCCAAAAACAAATGAAAATGATTTTGATTAACATTTTGTTCACTTTGTTCTCAATTAACATTTCTTTCATTTTCTAAATGAATTTTATTTCCAATTAAAAATACTTTAGCAAAGGATTAGAATGCATTCTTAATTCTTTTAATAAAAATATCAAGAATATCAAAAGAATCTTTATTTAAGAATTCCTATAAAAATTAGTTATTAATGAGCTATATAATTCTTGACCCCAAGTATCCCAATTTGTAATTTATTATTTCATTTAATTTTAAATTAAATGAAAAAAATTCAAATCTTACTTTTGCATTATATGAATCTTCAAATACATTTTTTGATGATTTGTTTGTAAACATGTTTTCCTATTCCTGAATCTCCTATTACTATTATTGTTAATGTTAAATCATATTGTGGATAATCTTCTGGTAAAATTTCTATTTTAAAATCTTCTTCTTCTTGAAATCATTGTGTTTGAGGATCCTTTTTTTATAAATGATTTTTTATTTCAGAATTTGTGTTTTATTTTGTTTTTTTTATTTTATCATTCTACAATTTTTTTTTTAAGATTAATTAATGTTTTTTAAATAATTTTAAGGAAATATTTTTTTTTTATTATACTTTAACAGATTAAAAAAAATTTTTCAAAAAAAATTGTCTTTTAATTATTTTTGATGCTTGTTTTATATAAATTTAAAACATTAAGAATATATATTCAGTTAAAAAAGAATTAAATATTATCAAACAATTTTTGATTGTTAAAATTATTTTCAACTAATTATATCAATATTTTAGTATTTATTTAATTAATAATTATAAAAAGATAAAATAAAATGGGAATAGTAAATTATTTATTTATATAAATTTAGTGTAGTGCAAATAAAAAAGTTATTTCTAATGAATCAAAAAATACAAAAAATGAAAAAGATCTAAAAGAAATTAAAGAACAAGAAATAACCAAAGAAAATCCAGAAAAAGAAGTTAATGAAAAAATTGAATTTCCATACACACAAAATAAAAAAATAAAAAAAGAAGTTAACGAACAAAAAAAAGAAGAAAATAACAAATTAATTAATTTATATCCTCCATTGCCAGCAATACAAGTTGATAAGGATACAAATTATCTAAAAGATAATAAATATAATAACAAATTGAATATTATTAAAGAGAATAATTATATTATATCTAAATATGAGTGTTCAGGATTGATTCAAATAATAAATATTTATGAAGTACTCTCTCAAAATAACTCTTATTTAATAGGTGAATCTAATGGTTCTGAAATTAAAAATAATTGTGATATTTATTTAAATAATGAAAAAATTCCTTTTCAATGTAAATATAATTTTAAAAATGAAGGAAAAAATGAAATAATAATTATATTTAAAAATAAAATTACTATTGCTAATTATTTATTTTATAATTGTTCATTAATTAAATCACTTGATTTATCTAATTTTAAAACAGATAATGTTACTAATATGAGTTATATGTTTAGTGGTTGTAATGCTTTGAATAATTTAAATTTATCTAATTTAAATTTAATTAATGTCACTAATATGAGTTCTATGTTTTATGGTTGTACTGCTTTGAAGGAATTAAATTTATCTAATTTTAAAACAGATAATGTTACTAATATGAGTTATATGTTTTATAATTGTACTTCATTAATGCATTTAGATTTATCTAATTTTAAAACAGATAATGTTATTAATATGAGTTATATGATTAGTGGTTGTTCTTCATTAATACATTTAGATTTATCTAATTTTAAAACAGATAATGTTATTAATATGAGTTATATGTTTAGTGGTTGTACTGCTTTGAAGGAATTAAATTTATCTAATTTTAAAACAGATAAAGTTACTAATATGAGTTCTATGTTTAGTGGTTGTACTGCTTTGAATAATTTAAATTTATCTAATTTTAAAACAGATAATGTTACTGATATGAGTTATATGTTTGATGGTTGTTCTTCATTAACAAATTTAAATTTATCTAATTTTAAAACAAATAATGTTACTAATATGGATTCTATGTTTTGTGGTTGTACTGCTTTGAAGGAATTAAATTTATCTAATTTTAAAACAGATAATGTTACTGATATGAGTTCTATGTTTAAAGGTTGTTCTTCATTAACAAATTTAAATTTATCTAATTTTAAAACAAATAATGTTACTAATATGGATTCTATGTTTTATGGTTGTCATTCATTGATGTTTTTAGATTTAGAAAATTTCAATTGTGAAAAAATTTATAATCTAAATTCATTATTGATTTGTGATTATTTGCCAAAAAATTGTGATATTTATGTTATAGATAAAAACTTTATAAATATCACCAAGAAAATAAAAAGAATTTAAGGTAATATTTCATTCAAATAAATAAAAATTTAAGCTTAATAATATAATATGTAAAAATTAAAACTTTTTTCAAAGAAGATTAATTCAAAATTATTGATTTTTTAAAATAACATCAAAAAATGATTTTAATACACATTTAGCAAATATTTCTAGTATATATGTATCAAAAATATGAAGAAAATAATAAATAAAATGAAATAATTGATAAAATAAATGAAAACAAAAATAAAAAGAATAAATTTATATAAATGAAAAAAATTGAAAATATACTTCTCTTGTAGAAGAATCAATAAAAGAATGGGTAATAAAAGAATCAGAAAAAAGAAGCTCATATCTTAAAAAATATAATTTATCTAAATCAAATAGATTAAAAAAAATATTTCTAAAAAAAATATTCAAATAAAAATTAAATATAATACCAAATACTAATGAAACATAATAACTTGACATAGTTCTATTATAGAATTCAGCATAAATTAAAGGGATTATGAACTAAAGTTAATTCAATTAAAACAACAATATAAGCAATATTTTTTCCTATATTAAATCCAAAAAGAGAATAAATTGCAAAATTAAAAGAATTATTTTGAAGAAAAATTATTTATCCACAATATTTCTAAATTTATTTAAAGAATTATTCTGTAAATTTTTTTCTGAAATAATTCTTATATTTTATGATATATATGCTTAATTTGCATCATTTAATAATATTCCTTTAATTCCAATTAAAATGAGTGTAATTGCAAATAATATCCTATAAAAAAAATAACAAAATTTTTTAATTCCCATTTTTTATAATTTTAAAAAATTAAAATTTAAATAAAAATAAAATATTTAAAAAATTCAATCAATTAAATTTTAATTATATCTATATAATTAATAAAAATATCTCAAAACTTTTTTTTAAATTTATATATATTTATAATCATAATTGATAAAAGAAAAAAATAATGGGTTTTTAGTAAAATTTTAAATGGAAAAATTTTCATAATTAAAAAAAAATAAAAAAATATAAATAATTATAAAATTAATTTTCAATTAATTAAGTTATAATTGATATATTTTTTAAAAGATTAACATTTTAAATTGAATTTTAATATATTTATAAGAAAATTTTTTAAAGAGAACTTTAAAAATAATAACTATTTATTAAATTATTTGATAATGCTAATAACTTTAAAATAGTAAATTATAATAAATTATTCTTTATTTGAAAATAAAAAAAATTAATTATAAAAAAATTTAAATGTTTTTATTTTTAACAAATAATAATTAAATAAAAATGAAACAGGAAGATCAAAAGTTTTTTTCATTTCAAGATATAGTAAATACTGCATTAACAAACCCAGATGCAATAAGAGGAAAAAAAAGTAGTTTAGATGAAGGTGATTTTTCATTAAATGTAATATCAGATTTAACTTATTCAAATATATGGAATTCATTTACAAAATGGTGTATTGATCAAACTGAATTAGGATATTTAATTGATATATTTTCTTTTGGAAAAATGTTTTATGTTTCAGAAAAATCAAATGAAGGAATTTTAATAAAATTTTCAGATTTTTTTTTAAAAGAGCATAATTTAAAAATAGATGAAAAGAAATCAATATATGATAAACAATTTAAAATAAAATATTCAAATGTCCAACCTCAAATAGAAAAATTAAATTTAATTGCAATTTCAACAGAATTAAATACTAAAAAAGTTTTAGTTCAAAATGGTTTAAATAATTTATTTAATTCAATTGGTTATTTATTACAAAATAATCACATTTGTACAATAGATTTAGGAATATTAGGAATAATTCATAGTAATAATTTAATAATTTATCAAATTCCTTCAAAAGTAAAAAGTGATTCAATAATGAATAAAAAAACAACAATACAATCTTTAATTGAAAGAATAAAAAAAAATCCAGAAGAAAAAAAAGAAGAAGAAGAAAAAAATAAAAATGATATTATTCAAAATGAAAATATAGATAATTTACAAATGGGATATCAAACACAAGAAGCATGGAAAATGAAAGAAGAAATAGAAAAAAGAATAAAAGATGAAAAAACACCAAAAAAAAAATATTCAAATAAAGAAATTCAAGAAATAAACAATGCAAAAAAAGTAATAACAAATGCGATAAAAAATAATAATTATTATAATATAAATTCAGAAGAAGAAGAAATGAAAAATGAAAATTTAAAATTATTTAATAAAACATTTCAAAATAATACACATTCAACTCTTCCACCAATTAAAATAAAAAAAGGAGATAGATTAATAAATATACCAATGAAAGAACATAGATTTAATATTAAAGAAATGTTTCATTGTAAATTTAAAGCAGTAAAAGTACAAAAAGCAAAAGCAAATCCAGTTTTATTTAATGTATATTCAAATACAAAAGCTGCTCCTTTCACTGCAGAAAAAACTCAAATTCCAATTACTCATAGAATTGCATCTTTTTATACTTTATCAATTCAAAATTTAATTATTGATAAAACTTCTAAAAGTATTAAAAGATTATGTGATGATTATTTTGTTAAATATAAAGATATTAAATTTGAAGAACCTGCTACTGAATTAGAAGAATATTTATATATTTTACATTATGATAATATTAATCCTGAAAAAATTAAATTAAAACAAGATGCTTATAAGAGATATTTAAATTTTATTGAAAATTCTATTTCTGATGATTATATTTCTATTATGAAAAGTGATTGGATTGTACAAATGATTAAAATGATAAATAGAATTTATTTAATGAAACAATATGATGTTTTAGTTAATGATTGTTTTAAAGAAATGACACATGATTATAAAATTGCAATGAAAACTTCTATTTTAGATTATATTTTAAAACATCCTGAACAAAGGCAAAAATTAAATATTCCTATTTCATTTAGAAGAATAAAAGAATATGCAGAAGAAAGAATAACAAGACCAAGTGATGATGATATTCAATGGAAAACTAAATTTCAAAGGAATAAATTATCTATTTCTAATAATTTATATATTATGTGTGAAAATGCTACTAAAATTATGAGTTATTTTCAAAAGAATTTAATTCAAACGTCTTATGTTAATTTAAATGAAGTTACTGGAATAAATTGGCCTACTGTTAAATTAAATAAATTTGTAGAAAATCAACAAAATCAACTTGAAGAAGAGAAAAATTTAGTTAATGAAAATTGGAGAAAATTTGTAGAAAATATATTAAAAGAAAATAAAATATATAAAGATCAATTAATATTATATTTTAAATCAGTATCTGGATTAATGTCAAGTGAATTAAGGAAATTAATAATAAATTCAATAGAAAAATATTTTTTATTTATAAAAGAATTTCAAAAAGAATCTTATTTATCAGCAGAAGAAGTTTTTAAAAATCAATTTGATCCAAATTTTCCTTTTCAAAAATCTTTTATAGAAGTAGAATTAACTGAACATATTAGTAAAACAAAATTCTCTTTTTCAGATGATTTAAATGAAATACATTCAAAATTAACAAATGTAGTACAAGATATAATAACTTATAGTGAAGGAGTCGAAAGAGCAGATAATATGTTTATTAAAAATGTAGATAAACATTCTAATTTATGGAAAGTTCCTTTTAGTGATTCTGTTGTTAATTACATGTTTAATGAAATTGATAATGTTATAAATGAAAATTTAAAAATTATTGATAAAGTTACTGATTTATATGCTCCTTTTGAATTTATTATGAAAGAAGATGAAGAAATACAAAAATTTATTTCTTCAAATCCAAAAAGAGATGATTATAAAAAGAAAATAGCATTTTATGAAGAAAAACAAAATTTATTAAGTACAATGCCAAATAATTTATATATGAATATGATAAAAATAAATTGTTTAAATTTAAATGAACACATTCGTACAGAAATAAATAAATTTACATTAAATCTCTTAAATAATATATTAACAGTAAATATATTTAATAAAAGTAAATATTTAGGTCAAAGTTGTACAGATATATTAGGAGAACTAAAAACTCAAGTAAACACAGAAGAAATATTATTTAAATTAGAAAATATAGCAGAAACATGTAGAACAGAAACAATACCTCAATTATTAAATGAATATGAAGATTATTTACAATGGGTATTTTTTTATTTAAGTTATGATACTTATCCAGTTTATTTAACTCAGAAAGAAATATCAAATAATTTCGAATCATCAATTAAAGAATGTCATGATAATTTTATTCAAATTGATATATCTATGAAAAGTTTTATGGATGTTTTAGAAAATCAAAAAAAGAAATTTACTCAAGATTTAGATGAAGAAAGAGCAAAATTATTAGATGATATAACAGAATTAAAAAAAGCAGTAGATGATAATAAAGAAAATATAAAAACAAAATTATATGGTGATGAGAATAAATTTAGAGAAGGATTAGAAAAATTAAATCAAGAAGCATTAAATTGTCAAAATAGATTAAAAACAGTAGTTGAAAAAGAAGGTTATTTAGGTAATCCTTTTACTACAGAAGATGAAAGAGTTGAACAATGTTTAAATGATTTACAACCAATGATTAAATACTTTACTTTTATTAATAAATATAAAGTTATTTATAAAACTAAAAGAGAGAATAAATTAGCTGATATTGATTTTAAAGAAATGGATGAATTATGTGATCAATTTGATATTTTTGATTATTCAATGCAAAAAATTACTTCTTATAAAGATAGAATTCAAAGAGCAAAAGTTGATTTTGAATCTTTTAAATTAACTGTTGATTTAGCAAAATTAATTTTACCTTTAGTTTCTATTTTACAAAAAAATATTATGGATGATAATCCTATTTTTGAAGATAATAGATTTTATTGTGTTGAATTTGCTAAAGTTTTTCCTTCTATTTTTCTTAAAGAAAATGATGAAGAAACTCAAAATGAATTAGGAAATATTACTTTTATTGATGTACAAAAATATGCTAAAATTTTAGAAAATGGAAGATTGGAAATTGAAAAAATTATTAAAGAATGGGAAATTGTTAATTCTTTATATGATATTCAACCTAAAATTGTTGAAGAAATGGAAATTGAATTTCTTTTAGAGAAATATAATAAAAAAGAATATTTAATTATTAAAAAAGAAAGTTATAATTCTGTTATTAATAATTTAGAAAAGAATATTGATTTAATTGAAGATAAAATTCATATTTTTGATGAACCTAAAGAGAATTTAGTTATTTATACTGAAATTATTAAATTAAAAGATCAAATGAATATTATGTTAAAAATAATTAAAAATTTAAGTGATTGTCAAAATACACTTGAAAGTTATATGGATAGGACAAGTGAAATTAAAAGAAAGTCTGAATGTTTTATGATATTGAAATCAGTTGAAAAACAATTTAAAAATTTAATTGAAATATTATTACAGAAAAAAATGAAAATTTTGAATATTTATTTTGAAAAAGAAAAATTTAATTCAGGAATTGATGATTTAAATAAAACATTTAAAGATTTGGAAAAGAGTATAAAAGAAAACAATATTTAAAATCAATATAATTTTTTTAATTATCTTACATAAAAATAAAATCAATATTATAATCAATTATTTAATATACATTTTTTTGATTTATATAAATTTATTATTAAAATATTAAACATTTACTATCTTGATTATTATTATTATTTTTTATATTTGGAACTATAATTTTTTGATTAATTAAAATAGGCTTTTGAATTATTTGTTTTTTATTAATTTGATTTTTTAATTTCTGAATATTAGGAGTAGAAATTGGAATATTTCTAATAATATTTTTATTTTTTTCATTTAAAGATTCACTTCTCTTATTTTTCAAATTAGTATTAATTATATCCATATTATTATTATCATTATTTATTTGAACATTTATTTTTTTTAACGATTTTTTATTCTCTTTATTTGAATTTGATCTTCTTGATAATTTTGAAGAAATACTTTTTTTAGAATGAATTGATCCAAATTGACTTTCATTAATTATAATTTCTGAATCAGAAAAATCATCATTATTAATTATAGTTGATGTAGATGAACTTTTATTAACTAAAAAATTTTTATTTATTATATTATTATTATTAATTTTATTTTTTGGTATAAAAATCTTTTTAATTTTATTATTATTTGAATCAGAACTATCTTTACTAAAAGTTTTTCTTAATATTTGTTGATAAAAATCACTTCCAAAAGAAGAAATTAATTGAGAATTGTCTTTTTCAAAACCAAAAAAAATATTATCATCATTTTCATTAAAATTATTTTTTATACTCATAGTACTAAATAGAGGAGAATCTAAATTATAATTTTTACTAAAGTTTATTTTAGAATGAAGAGAAGAAATTTTAGAAGTTATATCATCAATTTTTTTAAATGAGGTTTTATTTTCTGATGAACTATTTTTCTCACTTGGTAATTCATTTGATAATTTTACAATATCATTTATAATATCATAGAAGAAATCAAAAAAAGTTTTATATATTAATTTCCTATTATTTGATTCATGAAAAAGAGAATTATTCTTATTTTGATATAATTCAATTTCATCAAAAAAATCTGCATTTATAATATTAATTTGATTATTTCTACTATTTTTTAACAAATCAATTTTATTTGTTAATATATTAAATTGTTGTTTAATTTCTTCATTTTTTTCTAAATCTGTAATTTCATAATTATTTGAAATCAAATCTGAAATAAATGAATAAATTTTAATTAAAAAAATATTATTTTTTAGAGATTCAATTTTGGATATTAATTTAATTTCATTTATGTTAGTTTCATTTATTAATTTTCTAAAAAAATTATTTTGAATATTTTCATTAGTATTTACATTATTTGTTGATGCAGCAGTTTTTGAATAACTATTATTTCTCATTATTTTATTTGTTTCTGTTTCAATTATAAATTGTAAATTTTTTTTCTTTAATTTATTTTGTGAATTTTGTTTTTTATTTTGATTTGTCGTGATTTGCTTTTGAATTTGAATATTATTTTTAATCAAATTTTTCCCATTTAATGTCGGATTTATTTTATTTTGTTTTATAATATTATTATTATTTAGCAATAACAGTTTTTTTTTTTCGTTATTAATTGATAAAGTTTCAATATTACCTTTAATACCTTTAGTTTTTATATTATAATTATGAAGATCACTTATTGATTTTACTTTTGAATAATTTGAGTTTTTTAAAGGAAATTTTAAAAGATCGCTTGTTTTTGTTGAATGACATTGAATTGCTTTTTTCATCTTTTTATTATATCTAAAATATAATAATATATTAATTTAATTTGATAAAAAGACTTAAAAATTAAATTTTTTTTTCAAAATGAATGATAATGATATACCTTTAATTATATATGATTCAAAAATTTCTTCTCCCGATGAAATATTAAATTTAAAAAAAAATTTAGAAATAAATTCAAAAAATAAAAAAGACATTAATACAAAAAACAATACTTATTTAAGAAATTTAAAAAAAACAAGTCCACCAAAATACAATTATAAGAATTTACGTTCTTCAACACCAGAAATGAATAAATTAAAATCTAATTTTAAATCAAAAAAAACAAATAAAAAATTTTCAAATTCCCAAAACAATTTTTACAATCCTTCATTAATAACAGAATCAAATGAATTTGATTACATATCAAAACCAAATAAATTAAGAAATGAATTTCAATTACTATTAGGAAAATTAAATAATAACAGCACAAAAGAAATAGCATTTTCACAAATAAAAGATTTAATAATAAATAATAATACACAAAATGATTTAAGAATATATATAAGTTGTTTATCAACAAATAATCAAACTTGTTCAGTTGGTGCAAAAGAAATTTATGCTTTATTATATGGTTTAATTAGTAATGTTTATCAAGAAAATTTATTAGATCCTTTAGATAATCCACCAAATATAATTAAGACTATTAATCGTATATTAAATCATATTTTTAAATTTTATTTATCTCATAATTCATATAATATTCATAAAGCTTGCGCACTTTCAATTTGTGATATTTTTGAAAATTGTATGCCTAAAGATAATTTAAAAATTATAAAAATGATTTTTATTGAATCACTTTTAAATTTAATATCAATTGGTACTAATAAAATAATTCAAAATGGTGCTGCTATTTGCTTAAGTGATTTTATTTTTCATATTGGAAAAAATATAAATGAAAATGAAATATATAATAAACTTTTAGCATCAACAAATGAGAAAATTATTAATTTATGTTGTAGACATTCACAAGATAATTCATATATTTTTGAAGCTTTATATAATTTAATTTTTTTTACTGATATTGAAATATATAATAATAATTTTAAAGAAATTTATGATAAAATTACTGATATTTTATCTGAAAATAAAGAAAAATTTAGTATAGATACTAAAATAAATTGTTTAAATATTTTGAATTTAATTGCAATTAAAGCTGAAAAAATTGCAGATATGTCAATTGGATATTATCAAGATGAAATAATGAAAATTATTCAATTAAATGTTAAAAATAAAAATTTGAAAATTCAAAAAAGTGCCAAAGAAACTTTAAAAAGTTGGATTAGATTAAAAGAAATTTATAATAATTATGATATTCAAAAAAGAGAATTAAATAAAGATTTAAATTTTGATATTGATAAAGATAAATATAATATGAAAAATTCTGAATTTCCTGTTAAGAAAATGGATAAATTAAATTTTTTAAGAAATCTTGCAAAAATGTCAAAAATTGATAATAAAACAAATAATAATATTAATTTTGAAAAAGAATTAACTTTAGAATTAAAAAATAGAGTTTATGATAATGGGATTAATAATGTTATTCAATTATCAAATTTAATTCAAAATAAAAAAGAAAAAAATGCATTTTCTAAAGGTACAAATTTTGAAAAAGAAATAAATGACTTTTTAAAAAATTCACATCAAGTCAAAAAATATAATGCTTATAATTTAAATGTACCAATTAAAAATGAAAAAAAGATTAATGATACTAATTTAAATAAAGAAGAATTACAAAAAATATCTAAGGAAATTTCTTTGAAAAAAGAAAGAGTTGATGATATAGAAAATGATAAAATGAACTTATATAATGAAAGTAATTCTGAAAATGAAAATCAGGATGATTATTTTAATCCAATTCAACAAAAGCAAAATGAACAAAATAATAATAATATTATTAATGAATTTACAAATAATTATAGAGATGATAATAGAAAAAATAATATGTATTTAGGAAATAATAATAATTTCTTTGATAATAATAATCAAGAAATTAATTTTGATGAAAATAATATAAATAATGAAAAACATTTTATTATAAATAAAACTAATATAAATAATAAAAGAATAAATATTAATGAAGAAAATGATAATTTTATAAGTAAGAATGAAATGAATGATTTATTTAATAGAGATGAAGAAAATATTGAAATTAATCAATTTAATAATCAAAATTTGAATAATCAAAATAAAGTACAAAACAATATAAATTCAGATTTAAAATTTACTTTTAAAAATTTATTTAATAACACTCTTTTAAAATCTTTTATAGATTTTGAAAAAAATGTAAATCAAAAATTAAATGATATGAATTTAAGAATAAATGATATTTCTGATAAAATAAATGAATATAAAGAAAACCAACAAAACAATAAAAATTTATTAAATAGTTTTGATTCTACAAAATATTATATAAATAACCAACAATTCAAAATAAATAACAATTTAGAAAATTCTAAAATAACAAAATCAAATTCAACAAAAACAAATATTAAAAAAGATAAAGATAATATACAAAATAAAATAACAAATAATGAATCAGATTGTCAAATAATAAAAAATTGGAAAGATGCATTATCTTTAATAGATAAAAACTATCCAAATGAAGCATATACAAAAATATTAAATACAGGAGATGATATTTATTTATTAAGATTAGTTTGTATAACAGGACCAATTTTTAATAAATTAAATCCAGAAATTTCAAAAAGAGTTTTAATGAGAATTAATATGATTTCTAGAAGTCATCAAATTCAAGGATTATTAATAAGTTTAATTAGGAATTCATTAAAATATAAAGTATTTAATTTATTAAATAATCAAGAAAAAAATGATGTTTTAGATTCACTTTATGAATTTTCTGGAATTAATAATATTATTGGGAGTGATGCTGCAGAATTATATACTCAAATTACACATAATAAATTTAAATAAAGTTTTTTTTATTTTTATCTTTTTTTAAAAATTAAATTAAATATTGAAACAATTATTTATTTTTATAATTAAAAACAGATTCAATTAAATAAAAAATAAAATATATAAAGAAACCCAAATTCTTTAATTTCATTTGATTTTAAATATAAAGTGATATTCACAAAATAATCAATATATTACATTTGTATCTTTTTTATTTAGTTTGTTCAAAAGAAATTTCAACTGATTTATTTTTTTGATAATATTGATTATATGGATTATTTTGTGACATATTTATACTTTGTTGAGTAATTTGATGATAATTATTATTATCATTTTTTGTTTTATTATGTGATATTGAATAAGAAAAATTCATTTGACTTCCAAAAGTATTATAAAACTTATTATTAATATTACTTTGAATATTATAATTTTCCTTATTATCACTTATACTTTTTCTTTGACACCAATCAAAATTTAAATCATTATCAAAATTATTTCTTTTCAAATCATCCAAAAATAAATTAATTAAAAACTCATAATTTGGTTTTTCTTCAAATTTTAAATTTAAAACATAATCAAAATATCTTTTAATACTAAAATCAACATTATAACATAAAATTCCAGGAGTGACTTCAATTTTTTTTTCTTTAATTCTCATAATTTTTTCTTTAATATTCTTACATTTAATTCCCATCCAAGGTAAACTTCCTTTAATAAAATAAATTAACATAAAACCAATTGATTGTAAATCATCTCTTCTACTTTGTTCAAATCCAAAATGAGTATAAATTGAACAAAATCTTATTGTTCCTATGAAACTTTTTCCTTCTTTATATGGAATGTGTATATTATCTTTTTGATTCATATAATGACGTGAAAGATTAAATCCAATTAAATTTATTAATGATATATTTTTTATTGATATTAAAAAATTTTCTGGTTTTATATTTCTGTGAATATAATTTTTTTCATGAAAGATTTGGATTATTTTTAATATTTGAATTGATAACATTAATGTTGTCTTTAATGAAAAATGTTTTGTTGGTTGATTTCTTATTAATTGTTCTAAATTTTTTCCTAGTAAATTTGTTATTAAAATTACCTTTTCTTCAGATTGAGAAAAATATATTATTTTTGGAAAATTTTCTATATTTTGTAAATTGTTTAATATTGAATATTCGTGAATTAAATAATGAAATTCAGTATTTTCAAAAATTATTTTTATTGCTATTTCTTCATTTGTTTTTTTATTTATTCCTTTATAAATTTGTAATATTGGATCATATTTTAATTTGTCTGATGATTTAAATATAAATTGATTACTTATCATAACTTCTTCTGATTTTTCATTAGAAGTTATTATTTTTGAATTTTCCATTTATTTGATGTAATTTTGTAATAAAATTAAAATATTTTATTTTTGAAAAAATTTTAAAAACTAAATATTTTAATTATATATAATTATTAAACTTTTAAAAAAAGAAATGATTATTATAATTTTAAAAAAATAGATATTATATTATTTCCAGATTTATAGTAATATAAAAATTAAAATATACATCAATGAAAAAATAAATAAAAATAAAATAATTAATTTAAAAGAATAAATTTTGTATTCATAACTATTATGGTAAAACAAATGAATATTTAAAGAAATTATTAATATGAAAAAATATTAGCTGAATAATTAAATTATTATTCTACAAAGTAATTACATTCTAAAAAAAGAATTCATATTTTAAATGATTTGATTGAAATAAAAAAAGGTATTATAAATAATGCATTAAAAATACCTATTACTAAAAGAACATAATCTATTTAATTAAAAAAATAATTGAAATAAAAAATTAGAGCAAATTTTAAAAGAAATTGAAATAATTTTGAGCAAAACTAAAAATATTATTTTATATTTCATTATATATTTTAATATCAATAAAGAATAAATTATTTTATTAAATTATCAACAACTGTTATAAATAATTAAAAGAATTAACATAATTTTATATTAATCTTTATATATTTTGATATTTTTAATAATAAAAAAAAAAATTGTTAAATTATAATGCTCAAAAAAAGTACTTTTAATCTATCTAAAAAAAAAACAAATGAAATAATAAATAATTCAGAAAATGGTTTAAGTCAAAGTTTGGGATTGGATGAAATTAATGATTTATTTTTCAATTCAAATTATATTATTTGTAATTATGAAATTGAAAAGCCAAGAATAATTCAAATATTAAATAGTTTTGAATTAAATTATCAAAAAAATACTAATTTAGATGGTGAAAAAAATGGAGCAGAAATTAAAAAAAATTGTTTAATTCGTTTAAATAATAAAAAAATTCCTTTTGGATTTAAATGTAATTTTAAACAAGAAGGAAAAAATGAAATAAAAATTGCATTTAAAAAGAACATTACTATTGCTAATTATTTATTTTCTTTATGTTCATCAATAAAATCAATAGATTTATCTAATTTTGATTCCAGTGATGTTACTAATATGGGTTATATGTTTAGTGATTGTACTTCTTTAAATAATTTAGATTTATCTAATTTTAAAACAGATAACGTTACTAATATGAGGAATATGTTTAGTAATTGTTCTTCATTAATAAATTTAGATTTATCTAATTTTAAAACTGATAATGTTAATAATATGAGCTATATGTTCGAAAAATGCTCTTCTTTAATTAATTTAAATTTATCTAATTTTAATTTAGATAAAGTTACTGATTTGAACCACATGTTTAATAATTGTTCATCATTGTCAAATATAGATTTATCTAATTTTAAAACAAATAATGCTACTAATATGAGTTATATGTTTAATAATTGCTCTTCTTTGAATAATTTAAATTTATCTAATTTTAAAATAAATAATGTTACTAATATGAGTTATATGTTTAATAATTGTTCTTCTTTGAAGGAATTAAATTTATCTAATTTTAAAACAAATAATGTTACTAATATGAGTTATATGTTTAGTTATTGTTCTTCTTTGAATAATTTAAATTTATCTAATTTTGATTCCAGTAATGTTATTAATATGAGTTATATATTTAGTAATTGTTCTTCTTTAAAAGAATTAAATTTATCTAATTTTAAAACAAATAATGTTACTAATATGAGTTATATGTTTTATAATTGTTCTTCATTAAAAGAAATAAATTTATCTAATTTTATTACAAATAACGTAGAAGATATGAGTTATATGTTTTACAATTGTTCTTCATTAAGAAATATAGATTTATCTAATTTTAATATAAATAATGTAATTAATATGAGTTATATGTTTAATAATTGTTCTTCATTGAAAAATATAAATTTATCTAATTGTTATTCAAGTAAATTAACCTATATGAGTTATATGTTTAATAATTGTTCTTCTTTGACCAATATTAATTTATCAAATTTTATTACAAATAATGTAACAAACATGCGTCATTTATTTGACAAATGTTCATCTTTAACATCTATAAATATATCTAATTTTGATACAAATAATGTTACTAATATGAGTAATATGTTTTCTGAATGTTCTTCATTAACAAATATAGATTTATCTAATTTTGATACAAATAGTGTTACTAATATGAGTAATATGTTTTCTGAATGTTCTTCATTAACAGCTCTGAATTTATTTAATTTTTATACAAATAATGTGACTAATATGAGTAGTATGTTTAATAATTGTTGTTCTTTAACAGCAATGAATTTATCTAATTTTGATACAAGTAATGTAGTTAATATGAATAATATGTTTAATAATTGTTGCTCTTTAAATGAATTAGATTTATCTAATTTTGATACAAGTAAAACTACAGATATGAGTCATATGTTTGAAAAATGTTCTTCTTTAACTAATTTAGATTTATCTAATTTTAATACAAGTAATGTAACTAATATGCGTAATATGTTTTCAGAATGTTCTTCTTTAGAAGAACTTGATTTATCTTCTTTTGATACAAGTAAAGTTTATCATATGAGTTATATGTTTTGTAATTGTAATTCTTTATCAAATTTTGATCTATCTAATTTTATTACAAGTAATGTTCAAGATATGAATGGTATGTTTTATAATTGTTGTTCTTTAATATACTTAGATTTAACAAAGTTTACTTGTGAGAAACTTGAACAATTTAAAGAAATATTTGATGCATTTCCCTCTGATTGTGATATTATGTGTGAAGATAAAAAGTTTATGGAAATAATTAAAACAAGAAAAAATCATTAAAACAATAATAAAAGTTTTAAAATATTCATTTGAAAAATATATAAAATGTTAAGTTAAAAAGAATTAAAATAAATAAAAGTTAATATATTATAAAAAAAAGAACAAAAATTAAAAATAATAATATTTTAAATTAACAAATAATTATTTTCAGAATATATTAAAAAAATATTTTCATTAAAAATATAAATTAATAATACTTATATATATTTTATTTATTTATAAAAAATGATTTTTTCAAAATTATATTTAAACAATTTTAATAAAAAATAATTTATTTAACATAAATTTTAATATCACTTATTCCATAACTTTGTTCACAAGAATCATCATTTAAAGTTGAACCAAAAATTAATTCTAAATTATCATCACTATGTGAAAATGTAACAGAAATAAATTCTCCAATTTTACAAATTTGATATCCACACATTCCTTCTTTTAAAATAAAATCATCTTTATTTGTTTCACATCTACCAGTCCATAAAAATTCTTCATTCCCATTATTATTATATTTCAAATATCCTGAATTTTTATCCCAATTACCAATAAAATTAAATTTTCCTTCAATTTTAATTAAAGAATGTTTTGGTAAATTTTTATATTCTTTTCTAATTTCTTCATTTGATAAAAGACAATGTCCTCCTAATATATTAATAAAATTACCACATTTTGAAATTCTTGAAAATGACCATTCATTTATATTATTATTTTCAAATGTATTTATTGAATATAATTTCCATTGAGAATTATTATAATAATTTAAATTTCCATCTATGTTAATTGATTCTATTAATATTGATGGAGAGTTTATTAATAAATTTTCACCTTCTTTAGATGTTATTATTTTAGTATCTTTTTTTAATATTGAAAAATCTTTATTATTTGTTATTCCTAATGAAAATTGAGTGTTGTTATCATTTTTAAATTTTAATGTCATTAAAGAAGAATCTTTTCCTGGATTTGAAATTATAAATTTAGATTCTTCATGATTATCTGATATTAAATCATTTTGTCTTTTACTTTTTAATGATAAGAAAATTGGTAATAAAATAAAAATTATATTCAAAAATAAAATACTCTTCCTCATAAATTTAATTTAATACGTTTTTATAAAATAACAAAAAAATTAAAAAAAAAATTAAAAAATTAAAAAAATAAAAAACAAAAAAAAAGAATAAAAATAAATAAATATAAAGAAAAATAAATATATTTTAATTAATTTCCTTGTAATATAAAATATTAAACTAATATAAAAAACAAACAAAAAAAAAACTCCCTTCTCAAAAACCCAATGAAAAAAAATAAAAAAAAACAAAATAAAATTACAACTTAGTTTCATCTTCACTTAAATTAGCATATTTAACCTTATCACTACTAAACTCTCCTTTTTTAACATTAGGCATTTCAATATTAACATTAGGTCTTTGATACCCATCAGCTCTTTCATATCCATCATTCCTTCCAAAATCATTACTAACAACAGGACTATAACCACTATTAGTATATTTAACATAAATTTGTTTAATTAAATAACCAATACCAGCACAAACAAAAGCAATAATAATATAATAAAGTAAACTTTGCCATAAAGGCCAAGGGAAATATCCTCCATTAACAACTTCAATAGGATTAAATGTAATAATTTCACCACTTGTAGGATTTCTAGCTAAAATATTTATATAGTAAGTTTCACGATAATCTAAATTTGGTGTTGTATATTCTTTATTATTTACTAATTTTATATCTCTAAATCTTTTTGATGGATCTACTTCATCAATGTATCTTGTTAAGTAACATACACTTCCCATTGATGAGAATCTTTCTTCATTTGTTGTTATAAATAAATCAAATTTATATTCTTGAAAATCTCTGTAATCACCCCATATATTTCTACTTGATATTTTTGGTATTATTAATTTTATTTTTCCTCTTCCTAATGTTTGATATTCTAATGTTTCATTTACTGATGATATTTCAAAATTTGCTTGTGTTGTTGAATAATAATACATTAAGTAAATTAAACGTGTTTTACATTGTATATTTGCATCTTCACATTCTTCAGATGTTTCTGATGGTTTTATTGATAGGTAAATATGTTTATGTTTTAAATTATTTATTATTATCATTTTTCTACCATATTCTTCTTCTGGTTCTTCATAATCAATATTTTCTTCTGACATATTATAAAATGAAGATAATTTAATGTTCATTTCTCCACGACATGATGATAATTCTATTATCATTGTATCATCATCTTTATATCTTTTTTCTAAAGCATATATTTTTTCTGATATACTTTGTAATTTTCCTCTTCTATCATATACTACACTTTCATTTGAGTAAAAAATTTCAAAAGGTTTTGCATCTACTCTCTTAACATAATTTTGAGATGGATTAATTAAAATATGAACTGTACTTTCATGTGTATAATAATCATCATCATATTGTTTAATAAAAAATTTTCTTTCATTTTTTATTTGTACTAAAAATAATGCTCTAATAAATTTATTTTCATTATCTTTAATTTTTGGTAAATTATTAACATCAATTGATAATAATCCTAAACCACTATCTGTTGATGCTTTATAATCATAATTTTTTTCAGTTGGTAAACTATATTTATATGCAGTTTCAGCTGATTTTTCATCTAAATCATAATCTTCTTTTTTATCTAATTCATTTACTTTTATATATACTGTTGCTTTTTTATTATTAACATTATCTAATGTTAATGTAAATTCTACACCATCGAATTCATCATATATATCAAAATATCCAATCATTTTATCCCATTTAATAAAGAATTCTTTACTTCTTCCAATTGGTACACTTTGCCATGAATTGTTATATAGTAATTGAATATAAAAACCAAAATCTGTCATTGGTTGAACTTTGAAAAATATTGTTTTTTTTTGTATATTTTTTGTATTTTCAATATAATTTGAAAATTGTTCTTGTTCTTTTGAATCTAAATCTTCATTTCCTATAATTATATCACCAATTGCATTATAATCATATTTTATAGTTTTTTGTTTTTCATCATAATATGATTCATTAGTATAAATTTCTATTCTTCCTTGTCCAACATAAGTATGAATATTATATATTATATTATTATTATCTGAATTATAAAATGTAATTAAACTATAAGGTTGTTTTCTTTGACTATAATCATCATTAAATTTTAAAAAGTAAATATTTTCTCTATTAATATCTAAACTATCATAAACTGGTTCATATGATAATTTTGCACTATTAATATCAACTAAAGTTGAAGTTTGACAAATATAAGTTAATAATATAATAGTATCTTTATTATAATTAGTATCTTTAACATCAACTTTTAAATAATACAATTGATTACTAGTTACAGTTGAATACTCATAATCACTTCCTCCAGGAAATATATCATAAACTTTTTTACCTTTGGGAACATCATTTAATTGAGAATCTTTTACAGTTTTTGAAAATAAAACTCCACCACCATAAATATAATTAAGTGTAAAAACAACTTCAGCACCTTCATTTTCTTCATCTTCACCTTTTTCAACATAAATATCATCATATCTAAAGTAACATTTATCATCTTCTTTTTGACATTCACAAGTCATAGGAGAATTATCTCTTAAAGGTAAGACTTTATTTTCATGTGAAGAAACAAATAAAGTATATGAAGTTGCAGTAAAACCAATAACTAATAAAGAATAATGACCTTCTAAAGTTTTAATATTATTTTTTTTAAAGAAAGTATGTTCAATATTAAAATCAATATATTCATGACCAACTCCTGTACTTTTCCAATTATAATTTCTAGTTGATGGATTTTTATCTCCATAATTTAAATACATATCTGCATCACCATTCATATTTGATAATGAAATATAAATATTTTTTACAGTATCATCAAAGAATAAATCAAAATATTTATGTTCACCTGCATTAATAAAATCTTCATATGGAATATTTTGATTTATTTTTCTCTTATCTGAAGTATATGAAATAGTATATTCAATATATGAATCATCATCTTCTTCTTCTTCATTAATATAACCATGATTTTCACCTTTAACAGTAATAAAAAATTGAATTTTAAAATGTTCATTATTTAATTTTTGAAAATATTCTTCTGGAATATAAATAATTCTTCCATTATAAGTAGCATTACCTTTTAAAGTATAATTTTTTTCATTTGGAAAAATAATATCATCACCATATTCTGGTTTTTCTGGTATTCTTAAATATAATTCTCCAATTCCATTTGTAAATGAAACTGAAATTGCACTTCCTTTTCTTTTTCTAATTTCTTCAATTATATAATAATGATATTCTCCTGGTGTAATAAAATCACTTTTTGATGTTCCTGAAGTTAAAAATTCTCCTTTTTTTTCATTTGATCTTGCAACAATTAAAAATTGACTTGATTTTTCTGCTTTAATAGTATGTTTACTTCTCTTAACATAAATATAAATTCTACATCCATAAAAATCATCATCTTCTTCAATATCACCTGAACAATATTCATTTAAATAAGAAGTACTTAATGTAATTGTATCATAATCTTTTATTTTTCTAGCATAAACTAATGAAGTTTTTTTATAATCTTCTTCTTCATATTCTTCATCATAATTTTCATCTTTTTCATTTTTTTCTATTTTTTCTTCTGTTATTTCATCAACATCAATATAAATATCAACTTGACCATATAAAGAATTAATATCAACTTCAAAAGGAGTTTTTATATCAGTATGTAAAAACCAAAAAGTTTGTATTGGATAATCATTTGATAAAGTAGAAATTTGTTCAACTCCATCATATAAAATAAAAGGAATTGATGGAGTAGTTACACCAATATAATATTTCATAACTGATTTTTCTAATAATAAATTATCTTCTGGATTATCCATATAAACAACAATATAATAAGTACTATCCAAATCTAATTTATCATCATCTTCTTTTATTATTAATTCTCCATTTATATCACTTACCCAATCAAAACCTTTTATTCTTTCATGAGGAGAAATGTTAGTATCATCATCATATTCAAAATTATCTAAATCTAAAAATACTTTAAATGAAAATTTAACATTAACTGGAGTAATAACAAATTTTAAATTTTCCCTTTCTTCTAAATTAGGTTGATAAGTATAAATTTTATAATCAATATCATTAGGAAAATAATCAGTAATCATGACTCCTTCACTTAAAGTTAAAGTAACATCATCATCATCAGGTTCATTTTCTTCATAATCTTCATCTTCCTTATCAACTTTATAAGTAGTATAATAATATAAATGATAAGAAGAAAAAGTAGTTGAAGTAACTTCAACAAGATAATCACCAATTAAATTTTCTTTATTTAATCTCTTTGGAGTTATTCTTACAACATCTGGTATATAATCATTATTTGAACTAAATCCAATTTGTTTTTTATCATATTCTGTCTTTAAATAAACTTTCATATCTGCATCACCACTTGCAGTATTTAATACAATAACAATACTTTCTATATCAGAATCAATAATATTTATTTGATAATTATCTGTTTTATTTACTGATATTATTGAATAATATGATTGCCTTGGTGACATTAATAATGCATTTTCTTCAATATTTGCACTTATTTTAAAATGACAATATCCTTTTTTTTCTGCTATACATTGAACAACAACAAATAATTCACAATCTTCATTTTTATAACATTTATTTTCTTTTCCTTCAATTGTTATTATTGAATCTTGATATGATGTAAAAACTGAATCAATTAAATTATTATTTCTTTTTTTTTCATTAAAATAATTTTTATCAAAGAAACATTCATCCTCAAGACAAAAAAATGCATAAGCTTTTGGAAATCCAACTAAAGCAGTAAAATCAATTGTTATATCTGATTCTTTATCTTTTGAAACTGAAGAAAAATCTGCAATTTGATATTTAGTAAATTGTTCATTTAATAAAAATCCAGTAACTTCAGTTTTAGGTAAAATAAAATTAAAATCTTGAAGTGTATGTGCTTGATTTAAATAATAAGTTGTTATAATATATGACATAGAAACTTTTGAAAAAATACAATAATATAATTTTTTCTCTTCATCATTAGTGTTTGTATTTGTCTCAAAATTTTTTAAATCATTTTCATTAATTAAAATACTTTTCTCTCCTAAAATTTCATATCCAAAATTATGTTTTTTTGCTTTATCATAATCTAAATATTCATCATGTTTAAAACCTTCAATAACAAGAATACCACTTCCACTAAATAAAGAAGTAGAAATAACAATTTTTGGTTTTTCTGAATTACTTAAATCATAAATATTAAAAGAATAACATCTTTTACCTTTAGTTCTCATTGCATCTTGAACAGGTGAACCAGGTAAAACATTAGTAATAGAATTTTGAAAATAAGCAAATAATTGAATAGAACAATCTTTTTTACCACATTGTAATATAATATGATATAAACAATCTTTACAATATTCTCTTGTATTTTTTTGTATATTAAACATATAACCACTTGCCCATGTTGGAATAAATTTATATGTGTTTTGACTTGAAGGATTATTTTGATTCATAAATATTTTAAATTCTTCTAAATCATTTGAAGTTGCAATTACATTTAATTCATTATAATTTTCATCTGGGACCTTTATAACATAATTTAAAACAGATTTTTTATTCATTTCTATTGAATACATTTTACCAATATTAATTTCAATTTCTTCTGATAAATATGCTTTTAATTTATATTTACATTTAAATTGACAATACATTCCTATATAAAATTTTTCATTTGGAGAAATTTCACTTTTTGGTATTGATAAAATGTCATTTCCATATCTTTCTGAATAATAATCTGATGTTTCTGGTGAACGTGGATTTTTTTCAGTTTTTGATACGTAAATATCTGGATCACTAAAAATTTCTTCTCCTTCTAAAATATTTTTTTTATTTTCTTTTACTTCAAATATTAAGATAAATTTTTCTCTTTCTGTGTTTGATGGGATTGTTAATGTAAAATATTCAAATGATTCATCTTTTTTCATTTCACCTGTGTGAGTTTCATTTAATTTTAATTCAGTTACTGTTAAAATTTGGGAAATTAATGAAAGATAAAGTAATAAAAGGATTTTTTTGTTTATTTTTGATATTATCATTTTTTTTAGATTGGATAATAAATTATTTATATTAATTTTTGTTTTTAAATTAATTTAAATGGATATTTTTTTTGTTTTAAATAAAAATAACAATAATTAAAATGCGAAAGAAAATTTAAAATATTTTTTTTTAATAAATTAAATATTTCAGATTATTATTTTTTTGATAATTATTTATTTTTTTATTTTTTTTTTAATATATTTAAAATGGATTCTCAACCAAGATATGCATATGTAGTAGATATAATTGGAAGAACTGGTTCAAGAGGAGGAATTACTCAAGTTAAAGTTAATTTTTTGGATGATAAAAATAGATTTTTAGTTAGAAATGTTGTCGGACCTGTTAGAAAAGGAGATATTTTAGTTCTTTTAGAATCTGAAAGAGAAGCAAGAAGATTAAGATAAAAAAATATTTTTTAATAGGAAAAAATAAGTAAATAAATTTTAAATTTTAAAATTGAATTTTGAATAATTTTTTTTGTCTTTGTGTTATCTTTTTTTTATATTTAAATTTTTTTTTTTTTTTTTTTGACAATTTTTTTTTAAAATAAAATAAATGTTATTTAGGTAATTTTCTCTTACTACAAAAATAAAATAAAATAAATAATTATTTAAAAAATAAAAAGATGGAAAAAGAAGAAAATATAAATTATCCAAATGAAGATAATAATAATAGAAATATTTTGAAAAAAAAAGATGATGATTATCTTGAAACATTAATAAATCATCCATTAGACTTATTTAATAAAATAACAACAGATATTATAGATATATGGAAAAACAAATTATTAGAAAATGAAACTTTTACTATAATAAAAAATGATTCAATAATATTAATGAAAGAACCAAATCATAAATTACAAAATTTAATTATAATTGATTGTGAAAGAACTAGAAAAAAAGAAGAAATTTTAATTCCAGGATTTAAAAAAATTTTAGAATGTATGTTAACATTTTATTGTGATAATAATAATATTGAATATAAACAATCAATAAATGAAATTTTTGCTCCTTTAATTTTAATGAAATATAAAATACCAAATTTAACTTATATTGAAATATATAATATTGCAGAAAGTATAATTAATATATATTTACCAAATTATTATATTGATCCTGTTGATATTAATCAAAATACTTATGAAATTATTGACAAACAAAAAATTAAAAATTCTAATATAAAAAGTGAAAAATTTTTTCCATTAATTCCAAGTTTAGAACTTTTTAATTTATTATTAAAATATCATGAACCAGCAATTTTTAATTTATTTGATAAATGTAATATTGATTCAAAATTATATGCTATGAAATGGTTTATGACTTGTTTTTTTTTAGATTTAAAATTAAATATTTTATATACATTTATAGATTATTTAATATTAATAAATGATAATTTATTTTTACATTATTTTCTAGTTGCATTATTAAAAGTAAATAGAGATAAAATATTCAATATTAAAGATAAAATGAAATATTTACAATTTTTAACACAATTAACAATAACTACAAATGAAGAATTAATTGAAGTTATTTCTACTGCAATAGATTTAAGAGATTTAACTCCATATTCATTTAGAATATTAACAAATAAATTAGGAATATTTCAAAAAAAAATTCCAATTGAAATATTAATAAAAAAATTTAAAATATTTTCAAATAATTTAATAATTACAATTCCTATTTTCCCTATGGAAATATTTTATATAACATATAAAGAAGAAATAGAATGCCCAGATAAATATTGTAAAAAAAATATTGAATTAAGATTAAAAATAGAAAATAATAAAAAGAAAATAATCCAAAATAATAATAATTATAAAACAAATTATATATGTGAACATTGTGATATGAAAATAATAAAAAATAAAATAAAATATATTTTAGTAGATTTAAGAATTTTAGAATATGGAGATTTTTCAGATGAAAATATAAAAACTGGTTTTTTACCAAATATGATAATGGTAAATCAAGATGAATTAAAATCAGAAGATTTTCCTGAAATATTATCTCAAAGATTTAAACCAAATAGAGGTAATTTTCATTTTATTTTTATTACTTCTGAAACTAAATTTTCAAAATTAGAAAATTTTTATGAAGAAGAAAAAAATGAAGAAGATTTAGATAAAAGATATGAAATGATTTTTGGAGGAGGAGGATTTGAAGAAAAAAATGAAAAAATATTAAATTTAAACAAAATTGTTAATAAATTAGATAAAAAAGAAATTTTCAAATTAAAAGAATTTGATATTTTTAAGTTAATATTAAAATCTCTTTTACAAGAAAATTATCCTTATATTTCATTTGTTTATGGAGGATATAATTCAATTCATAAATATAGTTTTTTATATGATATTCAATTACTTGATCATGAAATTAAAAATTGTATTTTATGTCAATCTCAAAATAAAAAAAGTGAAAATAAAAAAAAAAATCAAAATAATGATACTATATTAAAATTATGGGAACATAAAAAAAAAATTAAATATAATTATATTGATGAATTAAGTAAAATTCAAGAAAATTTTATTAATTTTTGTATTTTAAGAGAAATTAATGGCAAAAAAATTGATGATGAAAGAATACAAATTATTATTTGTTTAATTTTTAAAGATTATAAAATTGAAATATATAAAATTGAAAGAAAAAAAATTTATGAAGATAATAATAATACAGAATCTAAAGAAATAATAGATAAAACAAAATATTATGATTTAGGGAAAGAAAATAAAAAAGATAATAAAGAACCTGAATTAACATTAATTCTAACTTTAAATATTAATGAAATTATTAAAATAAGTAGAGATAAAAATAAAAAAAATGTTGTAACTATTGAATATTTTACAAATCAAAATATATTAAATCTTCAAAAATTTATAATTGATTTTGCTAATAAAGATGATTCAAAAAATTTAATTAAAAATTTTAAAAAAATGGTAGAAAAGTTCAAATTAAAGAAGAGGGAAGAATTATAATATAATTTATTAATTATTTATTTTTTGTACTTTTATTTTTTAAAAATAATAAATAAATTTTGATTTTTTTATATTATACTAGTAATGATAATTATTATTTTATAATTTATTAAAATAATCAAATATATATCATATAATCAAATCAGCCATAAATAATAATAAAAATAATATTGTTATTTTTTCCAGTTGAATTTAATAATAAAAATCTTTATTTATGAAAATGTTTTTTATATATATATATAGTATAATAAATATATTTATTATAAAATAACCAAAATATATTGAAAAATAATTGTGAGTTTAACTTATTATTTTACTCTTTATCATTATATCTGAAATTTGATTATTAAGAAAAAAAGATAATAGACAAAATAAAAATATAATTAAATGACTTTTATTAAAAGAACTAATAGTAAATCATTTTTTTTATGTTCATCTATTTTTTAAATATTTATTAATGATTCTTTTTATTTTTCATTATTAGATTAAGATTTTTTCATATATAAAACTAGCTCTTTTATTTTTATTTGTTGATTCTAATATTATTCAATTAAAAAAATTAATCAAATTATTCCAATAAACTATTAATTTGATTATTTATAAAAAAAATTAAAAAAAATAAAAGTATAAAAGATTGAAATTAAGTAATTAATATGAAAATATATAAAAAAGATTTTTAATTTTTAATTAATTAAAGAATTAAAAATTAAGATTTATTATTTATAATATGGTAGAAAGCAAATGTCATAAAATTAAAAAATGTATAAAACGTTTAGATTTTTTTGGTTCATTAATAACATTTACAATAAATAATGAATATAGATATCATTCATTTATTGGAGGATGTTTATTTATTATTTCAATAATAATATCTATATTATATAGTTTTTATTGTTTTTGGAATTTTATAGGTAGAAATAAAATAGATTTTATATATTCAAGAAAAATAATAGAAAGTAATCCAAGTATACATTTAAAAGAAATAAATTTTAATTTTGCATTTGGACTTCAAAAATTTGGAAATGGAGGAATATATAAATTTCCAAATAAAGATTATTTTACTTATTCAATGGAATTAATAGATTGGATTGGTGATAATGAAGGAGAAATGTTTTCAACAAATATAAATTTAAAAAAATGTGAAAAAGAAGATTTTAATAATATGGTTGATTATGTATTTTATTCTAATGATATAAATACAATGTTATGTCCAATTATTACTAATGATTTAAATTTTACTTTAGATGGTTTATATACTGATTATTATTTTAGATTTTTAAGATTAAATCTTTCTATTTCTGATTATGGTTTAAATAATTTAGAAGAAACTCAAAATTTTCTTATTAATAATCCATTAGAAATGAGTATTTATTTTATGGATACTTCTTTTGATTATCAAAATAGAAAAAATTTTATTTCTAAAAATTTAAATTATATATTTAAAAATATTGATTTTAATTTTGTTAAATATACTAAAATATTTATTTCTTCATTAGAATATTCAACTGATGAAAATTTAATTATAACAAAACCAACTATAGAAAAAAATTCAGTATATGACCTTTCTTTAGATACATTTAATTATTTTCCAAGAAGAAATTCAACTAATAGATTAATAGGACAATTTATAATTCAAGCATCATCAACAATATATCAATTACAAAGAAGTTATGAAAAATTACCTGAATTTATTGCAGAATTAGCAGGATTTATTGGAATATTATTATTAATATTATTTACTTTAATTGGTATTTTAGAAAGACAAATTATTGATAATAAATTAATTAATCATATGCTTGCTTTTAAAGGAAGTAAATATAATGATATTTCATATTTTATTAATTTATTTATGTTAGATAAAAAACATAATAATATTATTAATATTATTGAAAATAAAGACTCTATTCCAATAGTAAAAAATAAATTAGGGACTCAAAAAGTTATTTCTAAAAAATTAATTTTAAATGATAATTATTTATTTGAAAAAGGAAATGAAAATATTATAGAAAATGAAAAAGAAGAAAATAATGAAAATAATGAAAATAATAGTAATAAATTAAATAAAAAATCTAATTTTTATGTTGATAATACTAATTTAAAAAATAGAAAAAAAGCCAAATCAAGTTTAATTGGTTATGTTACTCAAAAACCAGGATATGGAAAAAAAATTATTATAAAAAAAGAAAATACTGATGATTCAATTAAAAAAATAGAAGAAACTAATGATATATTAAATAATGATGATAATTTAAATGTATATGAAAATAATTCTTCATTCAAAAAAGAAAAAAAAGATAATATAAGAATATTTCCTTTATCATATTCAGAATATTTTTTAGCATCAATTTTATTTTGTTTTTCAAAATTACAAAAAAGAAGATATAATGCAACAAAATCTGCTGAATTTAGAATTCATTATTATATGGATATATTTAATTTTATTAAAAAAATGCAAGAAATAGATTTATTAAAATATTGTTTCTTTGATAAAGATCAAATTATGATTTTTGATTTTATTTCTAAAACTCCTTTTAAAATTGGAAATGAAGGTGAAGAAATTTTTTATAAAGAAAGAGAAAAAATTATGGTTAATAGAAAAAATTTAAGAAAAGATGATATGGATGAAATATTTAATTCATATAGAATAATAAGAATTAAAGATAGATTTAATTTTGAAGATGTAAAATTACTTAATGTAGTTAAATCTGAAGTTGAATTTTTAAAAGAATAATTCATTAGTAATAATTATTTTATCCATTAATTATTTTTTTATTAATATTTTTAAAATTTAATAATTTTTGATTTTATTATATTATTATCAATTTTAAATTATGATTATTAATTAAAAAACTATAAATTAACTTTTTTTTATATTTTCAAAATTATAAAAAAAAGTAATAATTCAAATATCATATTCTTTATTATTAATTCTAA